>Ga0315900_10000309_pt1 | contig 86836 bp, 84 predicted proteins | sample LakEriMetagenome_FD_203521 | JGI IMG/M metagenome (GOLD analysis project Ga0315900, IMG submission 203521) | Freshwater fungal communities from buoy surface, Lake Erie, Ohio, United States - Buoy 12 MA114 | ecosystem: Environmental > Aquatic > Freshwater > Lake > Lake biofilm | place: USA: Lake... | reverse complement strand
ATCTCTTGTGAGTTGTACTTGAGATCGCGGGCTACTTTTGTCTGTTTAGCTTTTGCACGGCCTCTACCCATGGGGCGGCCTCCTTACCAATAGCTTTTATCTGCGTGGGCGCACTTTAGCGCGATTTATAGGTCCCGGCCAAAGCGGCAGATCCACGCGTGCCGGGGGTGGTTTTGACCTCACCTGCGACCCAGGCCTTCATGCCACGAGCGGCTAATGAGGCGATAGTGAGCTCGGCTACGCCTGGATCGACGACGGCGACCATGCCGATTCCCGCGTTCCAGGTGCGCTCCATATCTGCCTGCGGGACCTTGGCGATCTCAGCCAGGTATTGCATCTCGTGAGGAAGCGACCACGTACTGCGATCGTAGGTGGCAGTTAAGCCATCTGGAATTACGCGAGCAGTGTTATCTGCAAGTCCCCCACCTGTGATGTGTGAGAAGGTGCGCAAGTTTTCTTTGAGACTTCTGATCAGCGCTAAACAATCAAGTGCGTAAATCTCAGTCGGCGTCAGGAGAACTTCACCGAGTGTGCGACCGAAGTCTGCGTTCTGTGCGGTGATATCAATTTTATGAGTTGCAATAATGTGGCGCACGAGAGAAAACCCATTTGCGTGGATACCAGATGCTGGCATGGCGATCAATACATCGCCGGATTTAATGCGATGGGCACCGAGTTGTAGATGAGCATCGACAACACCAGTAGCTGCACCTGCAATATCAAATTCATCTTCCCCTAGTAACCCTGGATGTTCGGCGGTTTCACCACCGACAAGTGCGGTGCCAGCTTTTTCACAACCACGTGCAATGCCAGCAACGATTGCTGCGATTCGCTCAGGAATCACTTTGCCAACCGCGATGTAATCTGTCATAAAGAGAGGTTCAGCGCCACAGACAACTAAGTCATCAACAACCATGGCAACCAGATCTTCACCGATGGTGTCGTACTTACCAAGGATGCGCGCGATCTCAGTCTTTGTACCAACGCCATCTGTTGAAGTTGCAAGAAGTGGTTGTTGCATTGACTTCATAGCGCTGGCATCAAAGAGACCGGCGAATCCGCCAATGCCACCAATAACTTCTTTGCGCGATGCCTTTGCAATCGACGCCTTCATTAACTCAACGGCGCGATCGCCGGCATCAATATCTACGCCTGCATCTTTATATGTGCTCATGGGTTTTGATCCAATATCTCAAGGCGCAATTTACCGTCTGAAAGATCTGTCGGGATAGCGATCGGATACTGGCCTGTAAAGCACGCTGTACATAGCTTTTCGGCCGGTACATGGGTGGCATCGATCAACCCTTCAGCGCTGACATAGCCTAATGAATCAGCGCCAATAGATCTGCGAATCTCTTCTACTTCTAGTCCACTGGCAATGAGTTCGGCGCGGGTTGCAAAATCAATGCCGTAGAAACATGGCCACTTAACAGGTGGACTTGAGATACGGACGTGAATTTCAAGTGCCCCTGCCTCACGCAACATGCGAACAATGGCGCGCTGAGTATTTCCGCGCACAATTGAGTCATCGACAACAACTATTCGCTTGCCTTCAATGATTTCGCGTAAAGGATTGAGCTTTAGGCGAATACCAAGCTGTCTAATTGTCTGTGATGGTTGAATAAATGTGCGACCAACGTATGAATTCTTTACAAGTCCTAATCCGTAAGGAATTCCAGACTCTTGGGCATAACCAATTGCTGCCGGTGTTCCTGATTCAGGGACCGGGATTACTAGATCTGCCTTTACTGGTGCTTCGATCGCAAGTTTTTTTCCGATACGTACCCGTGTTGCATGCACGCTCTGTCCGGCAATAGAAGTATCTGGGCGAGCAAGATAGACATATTCAAAGATGCATCCTTTGGGTTCGGGCACAGCCCACATCTGCGAGCGAATTCCATCTTCGTTAATGATTAAGAATTCACCAGGTTCAACTTCGCGGACAAAAGCAGCGCCGACAATGTCTAGGGCAGCGGATTCAGATGCAACAACCCAGCCTCGTTCGAGTTTTCCAATAACAAGTGGGCGAACACCATGGCGATCACGTGCAGCGTACAAAGTGCGCTCATCCATGAAGACCAGTGAGAAAGCACCTTCTAGCAACGGCAATACAGCTAGAGCGCTAGCTTCAACATTTTTCTCATGCTGTAGACCTATCAACGCCGTCATAATCTCGGTATCAGTTGTTGCACCGCCCTCATTCTTTGTAGGCGGTTCGAGTTTTGCCACCATCTCGGCAAGATCACCAGTATTGGTGAGGTTTCCATTGTGGGCTAAAGCCAGTGTTCCGTACTTAGTTGGGCGCAGGGTCGGCTGGGCATTAACCCAGGTACTTGATCCCGTGGTGCTGTATCGCGTGTGGCCGATAGCAAGATCGCCAGGAAGTGTCGCCAGATCTGATTCAGTGAATACTTGTGAGACAAGTCCCATATCTTTAAAGACAACAATGCGATCACCATCTGACGTTGCGATTCCGGCTGACTCTGTTCCACGGTGTTGTAAGGCATAGAGACCATAGAAGGTTAGCTTTGCAACTTCTTCATCGGGTGCCCAGACACCGAAGACGCCACATGCATCTTGTGGGCCTTTATCATCTCCTGGATAGTTGTGATTGAGTAATCCATCAGCACGGCGACTCATGAAGAGATCCTATTCTGCAAAGGCAAGAGCGATGATAGATCGGCGCGCGCACCTGATGCGCTGATCAAACCTTCACTAAGAGCATCTGCCCATTTCTTTTGACCTTGCACAAGCGCCAACCACGTATCTGCATCCATCTCGATCACATTCGGCGGTGTACCGCGAGTGTGCGTCGGACCTTCACCACACTGCACAGCTGCATAGGGTGGTATCCGCACTTCAATGGCACGACCAGGTGAAAGGCGGACAAGTTCTGCCAACGATGCCTTTACCTGTTCGAGAATGATGGGATCGCGCATCTTTATCCAAACAACTTCTGGAAAGTAGATGTATGTGCGGTACGAAGTTCAGCAAGTGAAATCTCTACATCGTTGATCACAAGAGCATCTCCGCCTGTTGTTCCAAGATGAGTCAATGGAATATCTCCAGCTGCTGCCTTCAACGCTGCTACTTTCGTTCCATCAATTGCGATAACAACGCGACCAGGAGTCTCAACAAGTAAGTTCAGCCCAGGATTTGTCAGAGTAATCGTTGCACCGACGTTGTGACGCAAAACCATTTCGGTCAGTGTTGCTGTGAGTCCACCCTGACTTAAATCGTGGGCTGCGGTAAATATCTTCTCGGTGCGACCTCTCACCAATAGCTCAATAAGGCGCATTTCACGCTGCAAATCAGCGATTGGCGCTTGTCCCCCACGCATACCGTGCAGATAAGCCCATTCAGAACCAGAGAGGTTCTCATCGCTTGCACCGATCAGATACAACTCAAGTCCAGCGCGATCAAAACTCATCGGCGTGCGAGTACGCACATCATCGATGACGCCAAGAACTCCAATGACGGGTGTTGGCAAAATTGCAATATCTCCGGTCTGGTTATAAAACGAAACGTTGCCACCTGTAACAGGAAGTCCCATCTCAAGACATCCATCGGCTAATCCGCGCACCGTCTCTGCAAATTGCCACATCACACCTGGATCTTCAGGAGAACCAAAGTTAAGGCAGTTTGTTACTGCAAGTGGAATTGCACCAGCTGTTGCAATATTGCGTGCTGCTTCAGCCAAGGCTAGCTTTGCGCCCTCGTATGGGTTGAGGTAAGACCAATTTGCATTGGCGTCTGTGGCTACTGCAACACCAAGATGTGTCTTCTCATCGATACGAACCATTCCAGAATCATCTGGTTGCGATTGCACGGTATTGCCTTGTACATATCGATCGTACTGATTGGTGACCCAACTTTTGTCCGCCAGATTAGGAGTTGCTGCCATCTTTAAGATTGCTGCTTTAATCTCTTGCGCTGTCTGTGGAATCGCTGGGTTAATTACTTCAGCGTTAACGCGCGCAATATATGCCGGCTCTGCAAGAGGGCGAGAGTAAACCGGACCTTCATGCGCCACGGTGCGTGGTGGGACATCAACAATTAATTCGCCATGCCAAGTAATTTCAAGGCGATCGCCATCTGTAACTTCACCAATAACGGTGACTGTAACATCCCATTTCTTGCAGATTTCTAGAAAGCGATCGATCTTGCTTGGTTCAACAATTGCGCACATGCGTTCTTGCGACTCTGACATCAAAATCTCTTCTGGAGATAACGTGGCATCGCGTAGCGGAACGCGGTCTAGCTCGACCTTCATTCCCCCACTGCCACCTGAAGCTAGCTCGCTGGTGGCACACGATAAGCCTGCTCCGCCTAGATCTTGGATGCCTACAACTAGATCTTCGGCGAAGATCTCCAGTGAGCATTCAATAAGAACTTTCTCAACAAAAGGATCTCCTACTTGAACCGCAGGACGCTTTGCAGGCCCTGATGCTCCAAAAGTCTCTGAAGCCAAAACCGAAACTCCGCCGATTCCATCTCCGCCGGTCTTTGCACCGTAGAGAACAACGAGATTTCCAGCACCAGCTGCCTTTGCCAATTTAATGTCGCTATGTTTCATCACACCAACACAGAGTGCGTTGACAAGTGGATTACCTAAATAAGTTTCATCAAAGACAACTTCGCCGCCAATATTAGGAAGCCCTAAACAGTTTCCGTATCCACCGACACCTGCAATGACACCAGGCAGGACTCGGCGTGTATCAGGTGCATCTGCTGGTCCAAATCGGAGTGGATCCATCACAGCAATTGGTCGCGCGCCCATCGTCAAAATATCGCGGACGATTCCACCAACACCAGTTGCAGCACCTTGATAGGGCTCAATAAATGACGGGTGGTTATGTGACTCAATTTTAAAGGTTACTGCATACCCTTGCCCGACATCGACGACGCCCGCATTTTCACCAATACCAACAAGAAGTGCATCCGATTTAACTGCCTTGTCACCAAATTGTTTGAGGTGAACTTTGGAAGATTTATATGAACAATGCTCAGACCACATCACTGAGTACATTGCTAGCTCTGAAGAAGTTGGGCGGCGTCCCAAGATCTCTTTGATGCGCGCATACTCATCGCCTTTAAGGCCAAGTTCTGCAAAAGGTTGTGTTGTGTCGGGGTTTGCAGTGGCAATTGCAACGGTATCTAAAGCCATTACTTCACCATCGCCTTCAAGACAGAGGTGAAGAACCCAAGTCCATCAGTGCTTGGACCTGTAAGAGTTTCAATTGCGTGCTCTGGGTGGGGCATTAAACCAACGATGTTTCCACGCTCATTAGTGATGCCTGCAATGAGATTTCGTGATCCGTTGGGATTTTCACCTACATAGCGAGCAACAATCCGCCCTTCGCCCTCAAGCATCGCCAACGTCTGATCATCACATTGGAAGGAGCCTTCACCATTTTTAAGTGGAATAACAATCTCTTGACCTTCTGCGTAATCAGAGGTCCACGCGGTGGAGTTATTTTCAATAACTAACTTCTGATCGCGACAGAGAAAGTGAAGATCTTTATTGCGAGTCAGTGCGCCAGGCAATAGATGTGCTTCGCAGAGAACCTGAAAACCATTGCAGATTCCAAGTAATGGCATTCCGCCATTAGCGGCATCAATAACTTTGGTCATTACTGGCGCAAAGCGACTGATTGCTCCACAGCGAAGATAATCACCGTAGGAAAAACCGCCAGGCAAGATCACCGCATCTACACCCTTAAGGTCAGCATCGTCGTGCCACAATGAAATTGCAGTTGTTCCGGCAACAGATGCTGCACGCAGCGCATCTCGATCATCGAGTGTGCCCGGAAAAGTGATTACGCCTACCTTCATGCCTGCACCGTGACTACATAAGTTTCGATAACAGGGTTGGCAAGAAGTGTTGCTGCAGCTTTTTCGATATCGGCCATCTGCGCCGCAGTTGGAGTTCCTTCGATTTCAATTTCAAATCGCTTACCTTGGCGCACACTCTTTGCGAAGGTGAATCCAAGTCGGGGAAGGGCGGCACCAACTGCAACGCCTTGTGGATCCAAAATCTCTGGCTTGAGCATTACTTCTACAACGATGATCGCCATTGTGTTTCCCCTTAGAACTTATTGCCGGTGATTGTGTAAAACGCTTGGTGGTATCGCTGCGCAGTTTTCTCGATGATCTCTGCGGGCAATTCTGGTGGCGGGCTCTTCTTATCCCAGCCTGATGATGTGAGGTAATCGCGGACAAATTGCTTATCAAATGATGCGCCAGGATTTGTTGCATCCCAGAAGCGCGAAGAATCAGGCGTTAGAGCTTCATCTCCAAGGGTTATTTCACCGCTGGCATCGAGTCCGAATTCGAATTTAGTATCGGCCACAATGATGCCGCGAGAAGAAGCAAAGTCAGCCGCCTCTGAATAGAGCTTGAGTGTGTATTGGCGAAGCGCTTCTGCGTGATCTTTACCAACGATGGCAGCTGCTGAATCAAAATCAATATTGATGTCGTGATCCCCGATTGCAGCCTTAGTCGCCGGAGTAAATATCGGTGTTGGTAGCTGTGAGCCATCAACAAGGCCGTCAGGAAGTTCGATACCGCAGACTTTCTTATCTACTTGATATTCCTTGAGTCCACTCCCGGTGAGATATCCGCGTGCGACACATTCAATCTCAAACATCTTGAGTGGTTTTACAATCACAGCTCGATCACTGACAACATCAGGAACATCATCGCTAATGATGTGATTGCCGATAATGTCTTCGAGTAATTCAAACCAGAAGAGTGAGAGCTGAGTAAGAATTGCACCTTTATCCGGAATTGTTGTCGGAAGTACCCAATCAAATGCACTGATGCGATCGGAAGCAACAAGAAGAATTTCACCCGATTGATTTGTGTAGAGATCGCGTACTTTTCCGGTGCGCAGGTGATCCCACCCAGGAACCTGTGGTGCCGGCGGTGGACCGGCAAGGCCGAAGCCGCTCACCGAATAGAGCCGGGTTTGTACTGCGCTGCGGCAGGATGCGCGGATGTAATCGCTTCAATGCGACTTACAACTCGAGCAATGTGCTGGCGAGCATCGCCAGTAAATTCAAGTGGAGCACTGATTAGTTGATCAAGTGCTTTTCTATCAAGTGGAATTCGCGTATCAGCGGCTAAGGCATCAAGCATCGTGTTTGCTTGGCCTTCGCGCATCGCAAGAGCTGCTTTAACTGCATGCTCCTTGATCACTTCGTGTGCGACCTCGCGACCAACGCCTGCTTTAACGGCTGCCATCAAAATCTTTGTAGTTGCAAGAAACGGTAGGTAGCGCTCGAGTTCTCCTGCAATTACTGCCGGAAATGCTCCGAATTCGTTAAGGACGGTCAGTGTTGTCTCAAGTAGCCCATCCATTGCATAGAAAGCATCTGCAATTGCTACACGACGTACAACGCTGCACGAAACATCGCCTTCATTCCATTGATCGCCGGCTAATTCAGAGACCATCGATGAATATCCGCGCAGGATTACCGCAAGGCCGTTAATGCGTTCGCAAGACCGTGTATTCATCTTGTGAGGCATTGCAGATGATCCGACTTGGCCTTCCTTAAAGCCTTCAGTCACAAGTTCGGCACCTGCCATTAGGCGGATTGAAGTTGCAAGTGAAGATGGTGCAGCCGCTAACTGAACAAGTGTTGTTAAGACATCGTAATCAAATGATCGTGGGTAGATCTGGCCAGTTGAATCAAGTACGCGAGAAAATCCGAGTTCGGCAGCAACCTTCTGCTCAAGTGAATGGTGCGCCTCAGATGAACCCAAAAGATCGATCGAATCTTGTGCGGTTCCGACTGGACCTTTAATTCCGCGCATTGGATAGCGCTCTTGTAGCGCCACTAAACGCTCGTAGGCAAAGAGGAGTTCTTCTGCTGCACTGGCAAATCGTTTTCCAAGTGTTGTGATCTGTGCTGGAACATTATGTGAACGTCCTGCAATTGGCTGATCAGCATAGAGAACAGCCTTGGCAGCAAGTGCTGCCAGAGTTGCAATGACTTTATCTCCAACAAGATCTAAACCATTTTTAATCTGCAACGCTTCGATGTTCTCTGTGAGATCACGGCTGGTCATTCCGGCGTGGATTGCTTCGTGTCCTGCGAGTGCGTTGAATTCCTCAATACGCGCCTTGACATCATGGCGTGTGATTTTCTCGCGCGCATCAATAGATGCAAGATCAACCCTGGTGATTACTTTTTCGTAATCGGCAATCACTGAATCCGAAATTAGATGGCCTAGCGCTGATTGTGCACGCGCGACTGCAATCCAAAGCTTGCGCTCTGCGATGATTTTCTCTTCAGGGGCAAAGATGGCGCGCATCTGCGCAGATGCATAACGGTTAGCTAATACGCTCACTGGTGCATTCTCCCTTACTTAATTCTCTACCTGGGCTAGCGACGCAACTAGGGCGATATCACTCCGGTAAAAAGAGCCCTCGAGGTCGATGGTAGAAATCTGTGAGTACGCGCGATGGCGGGCTGACTCGAGATCGTTGCCGATTCCAGTCACCGTCATCACGCGGCCACCACTTGAGATGAGCGATCCATCTCTTTCGGCGGTGCCAGCATGGAAAACAATTGTTGAATCGGAAGCCGCAGGCGAAGTTATGGGAAGGCCAACAACTGGAGATTGCGGATATCCCTCTGATGCAAGAACTACTGTGACGGCTGATTGATCTCTCCAGTGAAGAACCGTGTCATCGAGATCGCCAGTTGCAGCTTTGTAGAGTAAATCTGCAAGAGGTGTGACCAATCGTGGAATCAACACTTGTGTTTCTGGATCACCAAAGCGTGCGTTAAATTCAATAACCTTGAGTCCACTCTTTGTGAGTGCAAGTCCGGCATAGAGAAGACCAATAAATGGAGTTCCACGGGCTGCCATCTCTGCAACAACTGGTGCCAATACTTTTTCATATGTCTCTTCGACAATATCTTCAGGTGCCCATGGCAGCGGTGAGTATGCACCCATTCCGCCAGTGTTTGGCCCTTGGTTGTTATCGAGAGCTCTCTTGAAATCTTGTGCGGGCTCCATTGCTAGAACGTTTCTGCCATCGCAAATTCCAAAGAGTGAGATCTCGGGACCATCTAGAAACTCTTCGATAACCACTCGCTCACATGAAAGAGCATGGGCGAGTGCTTCAGCGCGATCGTTAGTGACGACAACACCCTTACCTGCAGCTAAACCATCATCTTTAACAACATATGGCGCACCAAATGAATCGAGTGCTGACTCAATTTCAGATTGTGTCTTACATGTAAAACTCTTCGCAGTCGGTACGCCAGCATCGCGCATCACACCTTTTGCAAAATCTTTCGATCCTTCCAGGGCAGCAGCTGCCTTTGATGGCCCAAATGTTGCAATACCGGCTGCACGCAATACATCTGCTGCACCATTAACAAGTGGAACTTCGGGGCCGATAACAACTAGATCAACGCCAAGTGATTGTGCCAGGCTCAGAATTGCTTGGTTATCGGTGATTGCAAGTGGATGCGTTGTTGCAATCTCTGCGATACCTGGGTTACCCGGTGCAACATGTAGCTCGCTGCACTTTTTATCTTCCTTGAGTCCTAGTGCGAGTGCGTGTTCGCGACCGCCGCTTCCGACTAGGAGGATTTTCATGGTTTAGATGAAATCCTTTACGACAATTGTCTGATCTCGACCCGGCCCAACGCCGATGGCGCTCATTGGCGCTCCTGAGATTTTTTCAAGGAAGGCAATGTAGGCCTGAGCATTCTTTGGAAGATCACTCAGTGTGCGAGCACCAGAGATATCTTCACTCCAACCTGGGAGATATTCATAAATTGGTTTTGCGTGGTGGAAATCTGATTGCGATGAAGGAAGTTCTTCTACGCGCTTTCCATCAATTTCATAAGCCACACAGACTGGAATCTGGTCCCAACCGGTAAGCACATCAAGCTTGGTAAGGAAGAAATCTGTCAGACCGTTCACGCGCACGGCATAACGCGCAATCGGTGCGTCATACCAACCACAGCGACGAGCGCGACCTGTTGTTACACCGATCTCTCCACCGATGGTGCGAAGTTTTTCGCCATCTTCATCGAAGAGCTCTGTTGGAAATGGTCCTGATCCCACGCGAGTTGTATATGCCTTAACGATTCCAATAACGCGACCGATCTGTGTTGGTCCGATTCCAGATCCTGTGCACGCACCACCTGCAGTTGGATTAGATGAAGTTACGTATGGATATGTTCCGTGATCAACATCGAGGAGAGTTCCTTGTGAACCTTCAAGCAGAACGCGCTTTCCAGCCTTCAGCGCTTGATCTAAAAGAAGGACGGTATCTGCAACGTATGGGCGCAAAATCTCTGCGTATGCAAGGTATTCAGCCAAAACATCATCTACTTCAATGTTTTTGCGATTAAAGACCTTGATGAGAATCTGGTTCTTATCGCGCAGCGCTGCCTCAAGTTTTTGGCGCAAGATAGATGGATCAAAGAGATCTTGCACGCGTATACCGATGCGGTTGATTTTGTCCGCATAAGCTGGACCAATTCCGCGACCGGTCGTACCGATTTTTGATTTACCTAGGAAGCGCTCAGTCACCTTATCGATGGTGCGGTGATACGGAGTAATGAGATGCGCATTCGTTGAGATAACAAGTTTTGAACAATCAATTCCGCGTTCTGTTAATCCCTTGATTTCTTCTAGGAGAACACCTGGATCAATCACAACTCCGTTGCCGATAACTGGCACAACATTGGGAGAGAGAATTCCGGAAGGTAGAAGATGCAGTGCGTATTTTTGATCACCAATAACAACAGTATGTCCTGCGTTATTGCCACCTTGATAGCGCACTACGTAATCAACGCGATCGCCGAGGATGTCGGTAGCTTTACCCTTGCCCTCATCGCCCCACTGTGCTCCCAGCAGAACTAATGCAGGCATGGTTAAAACCTCTCCCCTTGTTTAGAAAGCAATATTACTTGCGAAGTGATGTTCCTGTAGATCGAAGATCCTCACACGCATGAACGACACGTGCTGCCATTCCTGCCTCGGCTGCTTTGCCCCATGCGCGTGGATCGTACGCCTTCTTATTTCCAACTTCGCCATCGATCTTCAAAACACCGTCGTAGTTCTTGAACATATGCTCAACAACGGGACGTGTAAATGCGTATTGAGTATCAGTATCGATATTCATCTTGATCACACCGTAATCAAGTGATTCGCGGATCTCTGAAAGAAGTGAACCTGAACCACCGTGGAAAACAAGGTCCATAGGCTTACTTCCTGCAGGTAAGCCCAGCTTTGCCGAGACTGCTTCCTGAAGTGTGTGCAAGATCTTTGGCTGCAAGACGACGTTGCCTGGCTTGTAAACACCGTGAACGTTTCCAAATGTTGCAGCAACCATGTAACGGGCCGCTGGATCATTTCCGAGAGTTTCAAGTGTGAGTAGGGCATCCTCTGGTGTTGAGTACAACTTTGCATCGTGCTTTGCTTCGATGCCATCTTCTTCGCCACCAACAACGCCGATTTCAATTTCAAGAATTGTGCGCGCAGCAACTGACTTTGCAAGAAGTTCTTTTGCAACCTTCATGTTCTCTGGCATATCAACTGCTGAGCCATCCCACATGTGTGAATTAAACAATGGTGCCTTGCCATCTTTAATGCGCTGCGCGCCGAAATCAAGAAGGGGGCGCATAAAGCCATCGAGCTTTTCAGCTGGGCAGTGATCTGTGTGGATTGCAATATTGACGTTGTAATTCTTTGCAACAACGTGTGCGAACTCGGCGAGCGCAACTGCGCCATCGACCATGTTCTTTACTGTGGAGCCTGATGCGTATTCAGCACCGCCCCATGAAAATTGGATAATTCCATCTGATTCAGCTTCGGCAAATCCGCGGATTGCAGCGATGACGGTCTGTGATGACGAGACGTTGATTGCAGGGTATGCAAATGCGCCGGCTTTCGCGCGATCTAACATCTGGCCGTAAATTTCAGGGGTTGCAATAGGCATTGTGACTCCAGATTGTGCTCGGTAGCTCGCGCCAAAATTGATTGCGAGTTGTAATCCTTCGCCGAGCGCGTCATTGGGTCGACTTCGGGCTTACGCCTAATCCAACCACTTACCTGGAGGTAAGAAAAATCGCCATGCGCCAGGGAGGCTATTCCCTGGGCCACATGGCGATCTCTACGCTCAGTATTGGCTACATGAGCGATTTCACGGGTGAAGGGTCTTCTGGAGGAAGGCAATGAGGGCTGCCAGCATGGCTGGGCTTGCCAAGATTTTGAACAGGAGTGCGAAGAAAGCAGTTAACATTTTTATCCATTCTGAAGTGATAGGTAGTTGGAATAGGTGGGCAAAGATAGAGAGTGCGAGTAATCTCAACTGTTATGACGACTACACCTGTTGATGGATCTGGCGATTCAATTGAAAACCTCGGCCACGAGAACCGTCACTTTCCACCGAGTGCCGAATTTGCGGCACAGGCAAATGCCAAGGCTGATATCTACGCAACAGCTGATGCCGACCGTTTAGCTTTCTGGGAATCACAAGCGCGCGAATTAACATGGGATCAACCATGGAGCACGGTGCTAGATTGGCAAGTTCCTTATGCCAAATGGTTTGTTGGTGGAAAACTCAATGCATCTGTCAACGCACTTGATCGCCATGTCGCAGCCGGTCGCGGAAATCGAGTTGCTTTCCACTTTGAAGGCGAACCAGGTGATACCCGCACGATTACATATGCAGATTTATTAGTTGATGTGAAGAAGGCTGCCAATGCACTGACAGAAATTGGCGTCAAGGCCGGTGATCGCGTTGCGATTTATATGCCAATGATTCCAGAGGCAGCAGTTGCGATGTTGGCATGTGCGCGCATTGGTGCTGCACATTCAGTTGTCTTCGGCGGATTCTCTGCCGACGCGCTTCTCTCACGCATTCAAGATGCAGATGCCAACCTTGTGATTACTGCAGATGGTGGTTTTCGAAAAGGCGCCGCTTTTGCGCTGAAGCCTGCCGTTGATGAAGCACTTAAAGGTAAGACCAATGTTAAGAAGGTTCTTGTTGTAAAGCGCACCGGACAAGAGACCGCTTGGAATGGCGATACCGATATTTGGTGGCATGAGATTGTCGAGCGTCAGAGCGCAGAACATGTGGCTGAAAGCTTTGATGCTGAGCACCCACTCTTTATCTTGTACACATCAGGCACAACTGCCAAGCCAAAGGGAATATTCCACACAACGGGCGGATATCTCACGCAAGCAGCATTTACCCATCGCGCAGTTTTTGATCTCAAGCCAGAGACAGATGTCTACTGGTGCACCGCCGATGTTGGTTGGATTACCGGCCATTCGTACGTTGTCTATGGCCCACTAATAAACGGTGCGACGCAGGTGATGTATGAAGGAACGCCTGATACCCCGCATAAGGGACGTATGTTTGAAATTATCGCCAAGTACGGCGTAACAATTTTATATACAGCTCCAACACTGATTCGTACGTGGATGAAATGGGGAGATGAATTCCCGCAAGCGCATGATCTTTCAACACTACGTCTACTTGGATCTGTGGGAGAGCCAATTAATCCTGAAGCGTGGATGTGGTACCGCGAAGTAATCGGTGGAAACCGTTGTCCAATCGTTGATACCTGGTGGCAAACCGAAACTGGAGCGATCATGATTTCACCTCTACCTGGTGTAACTAGTACTAAGCCAGGCTCTGCGATGTCAGCAATTCCTGGCATCAGCACAAAGGTTGTCGATGACAATGGTGTTCCAGTTCCGAACGGACATGGCGGTTACTTGATTCTTGATAAACCATGGCCTTCGATGCTTCGCGGAGTCTGGGGAGAAGATCAGCGCTATCGTGAAAATTACTGGTCTCGCTTTGATGGAATTTACTTTGCTGGAGATGGTGCCAAGTTAGATAACGAAGGGGCAATTTGGTTATTGGGACGCGTCGATGATGTGATGAATGTTTCTGGTCACCGAATCTCAACAACTGAAGTTGAATCCGCACTTGTTTCACATGAGGCAGTCGCTGAAGCTGCCGTTGTTGGTGCTGCTGATGAGATGACAGGTCAGGGCATCGTTGCCTTCGTTATTTTGCGTACCGGTATCGAGCATGCCAATGGTGATGCTCTGGTTAAGGAATTGCGTGCGCACGTCACTAAGGAAATCGGTGCCATTGCACGCCCTCGTCAGATCATGGTTGTGAACGAACTACCAAAGACACGAAGCGGCAAGATTATGCGGCGTTTACTCAAAGATGTCGCTGAAAATCGTGCAGTGGGTGATGCCACTACTTTGGCTGATCCAAACGTCATGAAGCTAATTGCAGAAGGTCTACATTCTTCTAAGGACGAAGATTAATTCCTTCTAGTTTTTGCTGGACTGTCTCCTTTAATGAAGTGACAACTCCTGGCAGATTATTTTCAATCTTTGAGTAGAGATCACTTCCTGCAATGGCATCTTTTCCACTCTGCCATGGTGACCACGTCAAAAGCGCACCGATCAGAAAGATAAAGATCACTGTGCGCGCAAGATGAAGTGCTGCACCGGCAATCTGATCTATAAATGCCAATGGCCCACGAATAATTGTTGCCTTGAGACCTTTTGTCACAGCACTTGCGATCACACGACCGATAAATGATCCAAGGAAGATAGATGCAAAAGCTATGCCAACTTTTTTGCTATCGAGTGCCCAATCCCCCATGAGATTGAGAGCAAGCAAGAGACCGAGAATGGCTCCACCAATATTTCCAATCACAGCAAAGATGGTCTTTAAGAACCCGCGCTTATAACCAGAGACAAAAGATGCAACTACTGCAAGAACAATCAGAATATCTACATAGTTCATAGCTGCACTCCTAGGTATTTCTCCGTATCTTTCTCTAACTCTTCAATACTAGTGACAACTCCGATTTTTCTATAGGTAACTTTGCCTTGAGCATCAACAAATAAGGTGACTGGGACTCCCATACCTAAAGTTTCACGCGTACTTCCATCAGGATCATTCAGGTTGGGCCAACTCATCCCATGGAGTTTTATGAAATCGCGTGCGTTCTGGGCATCTGCTTCCTCAACGCTGATCCCGACGAGCGAAACTTTCTCCTTATATTTGCTATAGAAATCAACAAATATTGGCATCTCGTCTTTACATGGCCCACACCAAGATCCCCAGACATTTATCAGTGCTGGTCCTTTGATTTGTCCGACATCGACTGTGGATTTATCGTCAAGACATTCCAGCAACGAAGCAGCATTATCGGTTTTGACTGTCGCAATTGCAGCGCAATCAACAACAACTCCATCTCCTGGTAGCGCTAAAGTTTCTTGTCCGCAGCCAGCCAGGAGAAATAGCGCTGCTACAAGTGCGAACTTCTTCATCGAAAATCCTTATCTGTCTTCACAAGAAGTGCTGCCTTCTCTGAATCCATCTCACCAATACCCACCGAAGGACATATCTTTGCAAGTGTGCATGCTCCGCATGCCGGTTTACGTGAATGACATACCCGTCGCCCATGCCAAATCATTCTTTGCGAGAGATTGGTCCACTCTGGTTGTGGAATAAGCTCACCGACCTCGTGTTCGACCTTTACCGGATCCATCGACTCACTCCATTGAAAGCGACGAGAGAGGCGACCAAAGTGTGTATCGACGGTAATCCCTGGAATACCAAAGGCATGGCCCAATACAACGTTTGCCGTCTTGCGACCGACTCCTGGCAGAGTAATTAACTCCTCAAGAGTTGCTGGAACTTCTCCATCGAAGTCTTCGACAATTTTTGTACTAAGACCTTTGATATGCCGCGCTTTGACATGATGGAAACCCAGTGGATAAATAATCTCTTCGATATCCTCAATCGGAGCTTTTACATATGCTCGAACATTTTTATATTTCTTAAATAGGCGCGGGGTCACTGCATTCACGCGCTTATCCGTACATTGCGCTGAAAGCAGTGTGGCGATCACTAATTGGAGTGGGTTCTGGAAATCGAGCTCGCAATCAACCTCTGGGTAGGTCTTGGTGAGAATGCGATAAATAGCGCTAGCACTCTTCCGGGTTTCGCGATCTGCGCTCATACGAGTAAACTACCCCCGTGTCCATTGAAGATGAAGTCGTACGCAAGGCCCCACTCTTTACTGCACTAGATGACGCTGCCGCTCTTTCACTGCGCGCCTCTATGGATTCAGTAAAGATCAACAAGGGCGCAATCCTCTTTAAAGAAGGCGATAGTGGCGAGCATGTCTACGTCATCGTCGAAGGCAAACTCAAGCTTGGCACCTCAAGCGGAGATGGCCGCGAAAATCTCTTATCAATCCTTGGCCCCGGCGAAATGTTTGGTGAGCTCTCACTCTTTGATCCAGGCCCACGGACATCAGCTGCAACTGCAGTAACTGATGCAAAACTTCTCTCACTGAGCCACGAAAAATTAATTCCATGGCTACGTGAAAATCCAGATGTCTCATTGCAACTCTTGGCTCGATTGGCTCAGCGTCTACGTCGTACCAATGAGGCTGTTGGTGATCTTGTCTTCTCAGATGTTCCAGGTCGCGTTGCTAAGGCTCTTATTGATCTCGGTGAGCGCTTTGGTAAAGAAACTCCCGAAGGACTCTTCGTACAGCATGAGCTCACTCAAGAAGAGTTGGCACAGCTTGTTGGAGCGTCTCGCGAAACAGTTAATAAGGCACTTGCAGACTTTGCAGGTCGCGGATGGCTACGCCTAGATGGTCGCGCCGTATTAATCACCGATCTCGAACGCTTAAGTAAGCGCGGTAAGTAAAAGCCCTTTAAGCAACTTCAACGGTGAGTTCAACCTCAACCGGTGAATTAAGTGGCAACTCTGCAACACCTAAAGCGCTACGAGCTGCAACACCGGCTTCGCCCCAGATATGCATAAATAGCTCTGATGCACCATTTGCAACAGCTGGTTGGCTAACAAATCCTGGTGCTCCGTTGACGTAACAAACAATGCGAACAACCTTCACAATTGAATCAACGGGTGCAACCAGCTCAACTGCAGCTAGCGCGTTAATGGCACAAATCTTTGCTAATTCGTATGCTTCTTCAACAGTGACATCTGCGCCAACTTTTCCAGTCTTGGCAATTGCTCCATCAACCATCGGAAGTTGTCCAGCTGTAAAGACAATGTTTCCGGTGCGAACTGCGGGAACGTATGCTGCTAAAGGCTTTGTCGCAACAGGAAGGGTTAAACCTTTTTCGGCTAACTTTGCGCGAACATCTGTAGTCATTACTTAATCTCTCGCTTCATGTAAGCAACGAGTTGCTCTCCACCAGGAGCTGGAATAACTGTGACAAGTTCCCATCCATCAGAACCCCATGTATCAAGAATGTGCTTTGTTGCATGTGAGAGCAATGGCACGGTTACATATTCAAATTTCATATTAATTTCCCCCTGCTAGTGCTGCCTTAACTAATGATGAAACCATTCCACCATCTGCTTTTCCTGCAACTTGCGGCTTAAGAACGCCCATGACCTTGCCCATGTCAGCAGGTCCAGCGGCACCTGTTGATGCAATCGCTGCGGCAACAAGTTTCTTCACATCATCTTCACTCATCTGTTCTGGCAGATAACGGGCGATGACTTCACCTTCTGCTTTTTCCTCTAGCGCTTTATCTTCACGGCCAGCTTTCGCAAATTCTTCTGATGCTTCGCGGCGCTTTTTCGCCTCGCGCGAGAGAACTGTGATGATCTCGGCTTCTGTAAGTACGCGCGCCTCTTTACCGGAAACTTCTTCGTTAGTGATCGCAGTTAAAACCATGCGGATCGTGCCCGATACAAGTTTGTCGCTTGAGCGAATTGCCTCAGTGAGGTCGCTTTTGAGTGTCTCTTTTAGTCCCATGCCTTAATCTTCTCATGTCCCACTATCCTTTAATAATCATGAGTTACGTACTACGCGAGGCGCAGATTCCAATTCTGCCCAAAGGCCACGCACCTATTCGCATCCTTCATTTTTCAGACCTCCATCTGACCCCCTCCCGCAAGAAAGAGATCGCAGATATAAAATCATTTGCCGCTCTTAAGCCAGACCTAGTCATAAGTACTGGAGATTTTCTAGCGCATATGGATGCAGTGCCGGTTGCTCTCGATGCACTTGAGCCGCTGCTTGATACACCAGGGCTCTTCGTCTTTGGCTCAAATGATTACTACGCGCCCAAACCAAAGAATCCATTGAAGTACTTGATGCCAGATCGCGGTGAGCGAGTTCATGGCGAGGATCTTCCATGGCCAGAGTTAGATCTCGGTTTACAGGCTCGCGGATGGAGAAATCTCAATCATCATCGCGCCACCATCACAATCAATGGAACAACAATTGAAGCTCGCGGCACAGATGATGCTCATCTTGAATTCGATGATTACTCACTTGTCGCAGGTGCACCAGGTCAATGCGATATCGCAATCGGTGTTACACATGCACCATATCTTCGAGTGCTGAAAGGAATGGCAGAAGATGGACTTGATGCCATCTTTGCCGGGCACACTCATGGCGGACAGGTAAGGCTTCCGTGGATTGGTGGATCACGCGCACTAACTACAAATTGCGATCTACCTAATTGGCGTGCGCGTGGATTAACAAAGTTTGGTGATGAGCCTTATCTACATGTCTCTGCCGGAATGGGAACAAGTCCTTTTGCGCGCATTCGTGTCGCAAGTCCGCCAGAAGTATCGCTAGTAACTCTTATTTAAGCTTTTAGAGCTGCAATATCTGCATCAACCATCAACTCAGCGAGTTCTTTCCAATGAGTTGTTGCCTTCCATCCCAAAGCTTTTTCAGCCTTTGATGGATCTCCAATGAGTGCATCTACCTCTGTGGGGCGGATGTACTTCTTATCTGTCTCAATATGATCTTGCCAATTAAGACCGGCGCGAGAGAATGCAGCTTCTGCAAAGTCTTTAACGGTCGCACCGACTCCTGTAGCAACAACGTAATCATCTGGCTTATCTTGTTGGAGCATCAGCCACATTGATTCGACATACTCTTTGGCAAATCCCCAGTCGCGCACAGCATCAAGGTTTCCGAGGAATAGTTTGTCTTGCTTGCCTGCTTTAATCGCAGCAACTGCGCGAGTAATTTTGCGAGTAACAAATGTTTCACCGCGACGTGGTGATTCATGATTAAAGAGAATTCCATTGGTGGCATGCATTCCATAACCATCACGATAATTAACTGTGCACCAGTAGGCCATCAACTTCGCAGCCGCATACGGTGATTGTGGTCTAAAGACTGAGGTTTCGTTCTGTGGTGGTGGAGTTGAACCAAAAAGTTCAGATGTTGATGCTTGATAGAAACGAGTATCGATATCTGCGCTGCGAATTGCTTCAAGCAATCCAACCGCGCCAACTGCATCAACCTGTCCGGTGTATTGCGGCATTGTGAAAGAGACCTGCACGTGTGATTGTGCACCAAGGTTATAGACCTCGGTTGGTTTGATTTCACGAATGAGATTGGTAAGACCTACGCCATCGATGAGATCGCCATAGTGAAGGAAGAGCTTTGGGTTCTTCTCATGTGGATCTTGGTAGATGTGATCGATACGTGAAGTATTAAATGTTGATGAACGGCGAATAAGGCCGTGTACTTCATATCCTTTTGCGAGTAAGAATTCAGCAAGGTATGAGCCATCTTGTCCGGTAACACCGGTGATTAGCGCGACTTTTCTACTCATCTACGTAACTCTCCCTTAGCTGCTGCGTTCTTGTACCAATCAATCGTTGATGCAATTCCATCACGAAGTGAAATCTTTGGTGCCCAACCTAGTGACTTTGCCTTAGTAACATCAAGGACCTTGCGTGGAGTTCCATCAGGTTTTGTTGAATCCCACGCTATTTCACCCTTAAAGCCTGCAAGTTCTGCCACTAGCTCTGCAAGTTCTTTAATCGTGAGATCTTCACCTGTACCGATATTGAGATGTCCCGGCTCGTCGTACTTATCGCCAAGGTGCAAAACTGCTGCTGCTAAATCATCAACATGGAGAAATTCTCGCTTAGGAGAACCTGTCCCCCATAAAGTTTCGCGCGCTGCTCCACTTTCATTAGCCTCTATAAATCGGCGAATGAATGCTGGGAGAACGTGTGAACCTTGTAGTTCAAAATTATCAAAAGGACCATAAAGATTTGTTGGCATCAATGAAATCCACTTGCGACCATACTCTTTTCTAAAAGATTTAATCAATTCGATACCTGCAATTTTTGCAACAGCATAGGCCGAGTTTGTCTCTTCCAGCGGTCCAGTCAGTAAATACTCTTCCTTAATTGGCTGTGCGCAATCACGTGGATAGATGCATGAGCTTCCAAGAAAGATGAACTTCTCTACATTTGCAGCATGCGCTGCTTCCATAAGGTTATTTTGGATGCGCACGTTATCTGCTAGAAATTCGACAGGGTATGAGTTGTTGGCACCGATACCACCAACCTTTGCAGCAGCATCAATCACAAGTGTTGGTTTGACGGATGCAATAAAATCGAAGGTCGCAACGCGATCTAAGAGATCAACGACCTTGCGACTAACCGGGATGACTTCATGGCCCGCAGCAACATATGCTCGGACGATCGCTGAACCGGCAAGGCCAGTGCCGCCTGCTACAACGATTGTCATAGAGGGCAGTCTATCCAGCCTTACTTTGTGAATTCTGCAGCGAGTAATTCAGCGATTTGAGCAGTATTTAGCGCTGCACCTTTACGCAAATTATCACCACAGACAAAGAGATCGATTGACTTTGGATCATCGAGAGATTGGCGAACGCGACCGACCCATGTTGGATCTGTTCCGACGACATCTGCAGGGGTCGGATATTCATGCTTCTCTGGATTGTCATAAAGAATCACACCTTCGGCTTTAGCTAGCGCTGATTGCGCAGCCTTGCGAGTGACAACCTTTGAAAACGTTGCATGCACCGTAAGTGAGTGCGTTGTAATCACTGGAACACGAACACAAGTTGCAGCAACTTTGAGTTTAGGCATTCCCAGAATCTTCCGTGATTCGTTACGAACCTTGAGTTCTTCGGATGAATAACCATCTTCTTTGAGCGAACCTGCCCAAGGAATGACGTTCATTGCCAGTGGAGCCGGGAACGGTCCTAGATCTGTGATTACACCGAGTACATCTTTCGCAGCTGATCCTAAATTCTTTCCGGCAACCTTTGAAATCTGATCGTGCAAGGCATCGATTCCGGATTGGCCAGCACCTGATGCTGCTTGGTAGGAAGAGACAACGAGGGACTTCAAACCAAATTTCTTATTGAGCGCACCCATTGCAACAATCATAGAAAGAGTTGTGCAATTTGGATTTGAGATGATTCCCTTTGGACGCTTCTTAATATCTTTTGGATTAACTTCTGGCACCACAAGCGGCACCTTCTTATCCATACGAAATGCGCCGGAGTTATCTACAACTACTGCACCGCGGGATGCTGCAATCGGTGCCCATTCGGCAGAAATCTCATCTGGAACATCGAACATTGCAATATCGATTCCGTCGAACGCTTCAGGTGAAAGTGCAACCACTGTGAGCTCTTCACCCCGACACATCAACTTCTTCCCGGCGCTACGAGCAGATGCAATCAGACGAATCTCTCCATAAACATTCTTACGTGTACTTAGGATGTCGAGCATGACGGTGCCGACTGCTCCAGTTGCACCAACTACGGCAAGCGAAGGAAGTTTCTTCTTACCTTTAACTTTCTTTGTTGTCATCGCCCTGTTCCTCCATAAACAACTGCTTCGATCTGATCAGCATCGAGCTGGAAGGCAGTGTGTGCCGCCTTTGTGGCACGCTCTAGATCTGCCTCGCGGACGATGATGGAGATACGGATTTCAGAAGTTGAAATCATTTCAATATTGACGCCCGCTTCAGACATTGCAGCAAAGAATGTTGCTGTAACACCTGGGTTTGAGCGCATTCCTGCGCCAACAAGTGAGAGCTTTCCGATTGTGTCATCGTAGAGAATTGATGCAAATCCAACTTCGCCTTGGATGCGCTGCAAGACTGCAGTTCCGTTAGAGCCTTCCGCCTTTGGCAGAGTAAATGAAATATCGGTAAGACCAGTCGCTGCCGCAGATACGTTCTGCACAATCATGTCGATGTTTATGTCAGCATCGGCGATCGCTTGGAAGATGCGTGCTGCAACACCGGTTCGGTCCGGAACACCAACGATGGTGATCTTGGCTTCGGACTTGTCGTGTGCAACGCCCGAGATGATTGCTTGCTCCATGGTGCCTCCTTCAGGGTGGTTTGCAACCACCCAGGTTCCTTCGTTGGGTGAAAATGATGAACGTACGTGAATCGGTAAATCAAAACGTCGTGCGTATTCAACGCAACGCAGGTGAAGTACTTTTGCACCCGCTGCTGCAAGTTCGAGCATCTCGTCATATGTCACTGTTGTTAATTTGCGAGCTGCAGGGACGACGCGAGGATCTGCGCTGAAGACTCCATCAACATCTGTGTAAATTTCACAGACATCGGCATCAAGTGCTGCTGCGAGCGCGACTGCAGTTGTATCTGATCCACCGCGACCAAGAGTTGTAATGTCTTTTGTATCTTGCGAGATTCCTTGAAAGCCAGCAACGATTGCGATTGCGCCTTCATCAATTGCTTCTTGGATGCGACCTGGAGTCACATCGATAATGCGAGCTTTCCCATGAACCGAATCAGTGATTACACCTGCTTGGCTTCCGGTAAATGAACGGGCTTCAAAACCTAAATTGTTAATTGCCATCGCAAGTAGTGCCATCGAGATTCGCTCACCTGCTGTGAGCAACATGTCGAGTTCGCGACCTTGAGGGATTGGGGTTACGGCATTGGCTAATTCAATGAGTTCATCGGTGGTATCGCCCATTGCGCTCACAACCACAACGACCTGGTTACCGGCCTTTTTGGAGGCGACGATGCGAGCGGCAACGCGCTTCATCCCATCGGCATCTGCTACCGAAGAGCCGCCATATTTCTGAACGATTAGTCCCATACGGATAAGTGTGAACTATCGGCGGGGCTCTGGGCTACCTAAATTACCGATATCCCATATAATGAGACGGTAAGCATCTCAGGATATGAGAAATTTAGCCTTCTACGTTACGACGCCCTTCAAAGGCGCGACCCAAGGTCACTTCATCTGCATATTCAAGATCGCCGCCAACCGGCAAGCCGCTGGCAAGGCGTGAAACTTTCAGCCCCATCGGCTTAATCAAACGAGCCAAGTACGTCGCTGTCGCTTCACCTTCCAGGTTGGGATCTGTAGCCAAGATAACTTCAACGATATTTGAATCAGCTAGCCGCGTCATTAATTCACGAATACGTAATTGCTCTGGACCGATGCCATCGATCGGACTGATTGCACCACCGAGAACGTGATACTTGCCGCGGAATTCGCGTGTGCGTTCGATAGCAATTACATCTTTGCTCTCTTCAACGACACAGATCTGTGTGGGATCACGGCGTGGATCGCGACAGATGCGACATTCATCTTCTTCTGAAACGTTTCCGCAATGCACACAGAACTTCACTCGTTCTTTCACTGTGCGAATTGCATCAATGAGTGCATGGGCGGTTTCGTTCTCACTTTGCAAAATATGGAATGCAATACGCTGGGCTGACTTAGGACCAATACCTGGCAAGCGGCCAAGTGCAGCGATTAAATCTTGAATCGCGCCTTCATACATTCCTGAAGTCATGCTTATTTGTTCTTCTCAGAAATCACGGTTGCACCAAGTTCAGCTGCCAATAAGGCAGCGCCGCTCAAGAGCGTCTTATCTGTTGGAGCTTCATCGGTGCGTACTGCGCGAGCAACAGGGTTGCTGCTTGGATCTATAGATGGATCAACAAGTGCTTCAATCTTGCGATCAAGGCCGGTGATATCAATAAAGGCTTGGCGCAGAATCTCATCTGACTCAGAGCGAATAAATGAATCACGCGCTCCAGCATTAGCAATACCTATCGTGATTGCCTTGTCATCAAGTCCAAGAATCTGCGCACTCGCGCTAAGCAGTGACCAAGTTAGACGACGACGCTTCTTTACATTCTCAATAACTTCAGGCCACATGCGACGAAGGGCTGCAACATCGAGTGCATCTACTGGCGCAGCAGCGCTCTTCTTAACTTCTTCAACTACCGCTTTAACTTCAACTTTTTCTTCAACGATTGATTTAACTGCAGGAGCAACAGGCTCTGCTTTCTTTGCAGGTGCTGCTGCAGGTGCTGGCGCGGCAACAGGTGCGGAAGTTCCCATTCCTTGTACGCGCTCAAGTCTTTCAAGGCGTGCAAGTAGTCCTGCCTCGCTGGCATCGCCCATCGGCAACAACATGCGACCGCAGATAAGTTCAAGGATCAATCGTGGAGCTGTTGCACCACGCATCTGCGTGAGGCCCTCTGCAGCAATATCTGCAGCACGTGAAAGTGTTGCTGCTCCGAGATTCTTTGCCTGCGCAACCATTCGCTCGAGTTGATCTTCTGGAATCTCGCGCAAGATCGAATTAGCGTTTGTTTCAGCCAGAGCATCAACAATCATGAGATCGCGTAAGCGCTCAAGGAAATCACTGGCAAAGCGGCGTGGATCATGCCCTGATTCAATAACTCGATCGACAGTCTTAAATAGCGTTGCACCATCACGAGCAGCCAACGCTTCAACTGCATCATCAAGTAGTGCGCTATCTGTGAAACCAAGCAATTGAATTGCAATTTCATAGCTAACGCCTTCAGCACCTGCACCGGCAAGTAGTTGTCCCAAGATACTTAGCGCATCACGGACTGAGCCTCCGCTGGCACGAACTACTAGTGGAATAACACCCTTTGCGACTTTAACGCCTTCTTGCGCGCAGATCTTTTCTAGGTGCTCGCCCAAGATTCCTGGTGGAACCAAGCGGAATGGATAGTGATGAGTACGTGAGCGAATTGTTGAAATTAACTTCTCGGGCTCAGTTGTTGCAAAGATAAAGATGACGTGAGGAGGTGGTTCTTCTACAACTTTAAGGAGAGCATTCGCTGCTCCGGGCCCAAGCTGATGTGCTTCATCAATAATGTAAATCTTGTACTTACTTTGCACTGGCGCAAAAAATGCTTTGTCGCGAAGATCCCGCGCATCATCTACCAATCCATGTGTGGCAGCATCGAGCTCAATTACATCAAGTGATCCTGGACCATTTGCAACTAAATCTTTACATGATTGACACTCACCACATGGATTCGGTGTTGGTCCTTTTGCACAGTTGAGTGAGCGCGCCATAATGCGAGCGCTGGAAGTTTTTCCGCAACCACGTGGACCACTAAATAAATATGCGTGATGCGTGCGACCAGATTCGAGTGCATTCGATAATGGAACGGTGACATGTTCTTGACCGATGACATCTGCAAAGACAGAGGGACGGTACTTGCGATAAAGCGCTAGTGACATCGTTTCCCCCTACTCGTCTCTGCTTCTTGGCCAGTGGTGATTCTAAAGTTTTAGGGACCCTCCGCGCACCCATCAGAGCACGCCTACCCTTGCTGTATTCCTACCCTGGGGGAGTTCAGCGCGGTAATGCCGCGCGGAGGATCTGGTGAAATCATAGTGAGTGCGGCGATACCCTTAGCACGCTCATTTGGAGGATTCGCATAGCGGCCGAGTGCGCACGCTTGGAAAGCGTGTAAAGGGCAACCTTTCGAGGGTTCAAATCCCTCATCCTCCGCTCGTTTTACTCACTGGTGCAACATCAGCCAAAAAGTTGATTGTGGATAACTTTTAAGACACATCTGGCTTGTTCGTCATTCTCCGTAGATGACAAATCACCTTAAATCTAGATATCTAATCCACTTACTAATCACTGTTCTGATTGGAACTTTCTCTTCCTTCAACCAAGCTCTGGCAGTAGTGACTCCACCTGCCACTAAATGCAATATTCGAGTCGATGATCCCCATATTTCAAAGTACATCCTGCGAAAGCGTGGGGTTCTTGCTGTCAAAGTCAATGCCCGATCTACATGTGACAAAGCAATGCGAAACCTCGAATTGAATGTCGAGATCTACAAAGTCGGATTATTCCGAGATTATCGGGTGGGTAAGGGGGAGGTTCAAATTCAAGGCTTGATCTACGCCAACAAAGTCATCAAAAATGAAAAAGCTAACACAGAGTGTATTAATCAAAAATCTAGTAGGTACTACGGAATCGCATACGCCAGTGCAATCATTGATGGACAACCCAGAAAGACTCTCAAAGTTACTTCAGCTAAAACTATCACTCTTGAATGTGGGACCTGAGATAAACTAAATCTATGATCGCAGATGATGAGGAAGAATCACTTCGTGATGACGCACGGGATGAGAAGTATTTTTCGTTGATTCTAGATTTATCAGAGAAGAATTCTTCTCGCTATGAAAGCCAGGCTGAAACTTTATTGAAAAACAAAACTTTCGTGATTACTTTCGACGGCGTTGAGATTAGATATGAAATCACTCCGATAGGGTGCAGTTACTACGCTTCTGAAAATCTAAATGGTGAAGTATGGAGTGGCTGGACTCGGATGGGGTGGAAAAAGTCTAGGAAACGAAAACGACTACCTTTCTTTTTCGCCAGTACAGAAGCAGGCGTTCTGATAAATTAGCTTCGCTAACTTCGTCAGATTTAAATCTCAACCCCGATGTACTTCGTCTCGAGGAACTCGTGAATGCCATCGAAGCCACCTTCGCGACCAAGACCTGATTGCTTAACTCCACCAAATGGCGCTGCAGGATCTGAGATCACGCCGCGGTTGATTGCAACCATTCCAGATTCGATTGCCTCTGCCATGCGAAGTGCTCGTTTGAGATCTTCTGAATAAACATAACTGATTAGCCCGTAATCAGTGCTGTTGGCAAGAGTGACTGCCTCTTCATCGGTATCGAAGGTAACGACAGGGGCTACAGGTCCAAAGACTTCGTGGTTCAAGATTGGGTTATCTGATGCCACTTCAATCACAGTTGCTGGATAGAAAGCGCCGGGACCATCTGGAAGTGCGCCACCAGTAATAACTTTTCCGCCACTTGCAACAGATTGGTCAACAAGTTCTGCAATCTTGTTGCGCTCATTAATCGAAACGCTGGCACCGAGTTGAATTCCTGCATCACGACCGCGACCCATAACAAACGCGGACATTGCCGCCGAGAACTTCTTTGTGAATTCTGCCGCGATTGGGCGTTGTACATAGACACGGTTAGCTGCAGTACAAGCCGCTCCACCGTTACGCATCTTGGCAAGCATTAAGCCTTTGACTGCTTCATCAATATTTGCATCATCGAGTACAACAAACGGAGCATTTCCACCGAGTTCCATAGAACAACGAATCACGCGATCAGATGCTTCGCGTAGCAACACACGCCCAACTTCTGTTGATCCAGTAAATGAAAGATTCTTCAATCGTGGATCGTGCAGCATGGCGCTAATTGCAGGTCCAGTCTTTTCTGGCAAGATCACATTGAGAACACCCTTTGGAAGACCTGCGCGTTCCATAATGTCTGCAATTGCGAGCGCAGTAAGCGGTGTCTCGGTTGCTGGCTTTAAAATCATCGTGCAGCCTGCTGCAACTGCTGGTCCGATCTTTCGTGTGGCCATAGCTGCTGGGAAATTCCACGGTGTGATTAAAAGTGAGAGACCAATAGGCTGGTGAGTAACGAGGATGCGCTTATCGCCACTTGGAGACTTTCTAAAATCTCCTGGGGTGCGCACCGCTTCTTCTGCAAACCAACGGAAAAATTCGGCGGCGTAGAGCACTTCACCCTTTGCATCAGGGAGAGCTTTTCCATTCTCTTTAGAAACAAGTTCTGCTAAATAATCAGCTTCCGCAGTCATGATTTCAAATGCTTTGCGCAAAATTTCACTACGTACGCGTGGGGCAGTTGCCGCCCATGATTTACTCGCCGCATCGGCTGCTGCAAGGGCTGCTTCACATTGGCTATCTCCGGCCAGGGCTACATCTGCAATAACGCTGAGGTCGCTGGGGTCATATACGGGTGTGGTTTTCAACCCGTCGACCCATTCTCCGTTGATAAATAACTGTGTACGCATAAGATGAGGATACTCAGAGTGTAAAAAGGTCGCCACTAGCGCCCTCTACGCACCAATTAAGGGAGAAGAAGTGCCTAAGTCCTGGACCGATGGAGCCCCAGCCCCGGTTGTTTTACAAGATCACGCAACGGTTGAAGATTCGCTGACATACAAAATCAAGCGTCGCTTCTTGGGCGGTGCTCTCAATCGACACTCTCTCCAACACCAGCGTTTAAGTAAGCGTTACGGCCTTGGCATCTTGTCATCAGATTGCATCTCATCTTCGGCCTACGGTTCTGAACAGATTCTTATCGCACTTTTACCGGCATTTGGTTTAGCTGCATTTACGATTTTGATGCCGATGACTGGCGTTGTAATTGCAATTCTTATTCTTATCACACTCTCATATCGCAACGTGATCTCCGTCTACACAAAGACCGGTGGTGCCTACATAGTTTCGCGCGATAACTTTGGGCCAGTAGTTGCACAGATTGCAGCTGTTGCGCTGATGCTCGATTACATCGTAACGCTCGCAATCCAATCTGCTGCAGGTGTTGCAGCGATCATCTCTACCTTCCCCTCACTTGCACCGTGGAAGATTCCAATGATTCTTGCTGTCATTGTCTTCCTTACTTACGGAAATCTACGTGGCGTGAAAGAAGCTGGAAAAGCTTTTGCTTTCCCTACTTACTTCTTCGTTGGATCGATGTTTATTGTTTTCACAATGGGTATCTGGCGACTCATGAATGGCACTCTGCCTAAATTAGACACTGACTTGCCTGGGGCTATCGAGCTTGGACAAGAACAAGGACTACTCACCGCTGCTGCAATATTTATTCTGCTGCGCGCATTTGCAAATGGCGGTTCATCACTCACCGGACTTGAGGCAATCTCAGATGGTGTTGCCCTCTTTAAAGCACCGGAAGCTCAGAACGCTAAGCGCACTCTCGTAATTATGAGTTGCTTGCTTGGAACACTTGTTCTTGGTGTTTCCTGGTTTGCCCATCACATCCATGCCATGCCATATGAATCGGGAACACCAACTGTGATTTCACAGATTGCTAAGGCGACCATGGGTGACGGGGCATTTGGCCAATTCATGTTTATTATGGTTCAGCTCGCGACGATGCTTATTCTCTTTGCCGGCGCAAACACCACATATAGCGCTTTCCCATTGCTCTGTAACTTCGTTGCAACAGATGGATATCTGCCACGACAACTCACAAAACGTGGCCACCGATTAGCTTTCTCCAACGGCATTCTCTTATTGGCTGGCGGCGGAATCTTCCTGGTCTTAATTACCGCAGGTTCGGTTGAACACCTTGTTGCCTTCTACGCTCTCGGTGTCTTTACCGGATTTACTTTGGCAGGTTTTGGTATGGCTCGCTATTTCAAGCGGACAAAACCAGATGGCTGGAAAGTTAAATACGTGATCAACGGGCTTGCTGGATCGGTCTCGCTTTTGATCGTTGTCATTTTCTCAGTTGTGAAATTTACTCAGGGTGCTTGGCTAGTTCTTGTTGTCTCACCAATTCTTGTGGCCACTTTCTTGCGCCTTCGCCGCCAATACACAAGTGAGCAGGCAGCACTTTCTGTAAAGCAAGAGCACGAGCGTGCAACTTCTATTGCTCGTCACGATGTGACTGTTCTTGTCGATAACGTCGATCTTGCAACTGTCGGTGCGATTCGTTATGCACGAAGCCTAAAGCCACGCAAACTAAGCGCCGTTCACTTTGTTATTGATGATCGACGGGCCGCCGATATTCAAGCGGCGTGGGCAAAATCTGATGCACTTGATGACGTCACGCTAGAACTCATTGATTGTCCAGATCAGCGTCTGCCTAATGCAGCTCTGGAGTATGCAATACGCATGACGGAGAAGCAAGATGTGGAACTGACGCTCTTGTTACCGCGACGTGCTTATTCAGGATTCTTGGGTCGACTACTTCACGATCAAACTGCAGAAAAGATTGCCGCACCAATTTCACAGCTGCAAAGAGTTGTAGCGACAATCGTTCCATTCGATGTGAATCGCATTCTCTCTGGTTCAACTCCACAAGTTGTTAAGGTTGCAAAAGAGCCAGTGGCTGCAAAACCAGTTGCATTTAAACCCGTGGAAGAAGTAATCCGCGATATTGAACCTGTAAGCCACTATGCGGAAAACCTGACTCCTATTGGCGAGATCCAATGGCGAAAGCGAGCTCAAGTACAAGGTCGCGTGACATCAATTAAGAGCGCTCCTCGTGGCTCTGCTCCATACCTCCAGGTCGAAGTCTGGGATCAGACGGGTGGGGTAACTCTTCAGTTCTTGGGTAGACGCGATATCGCAGGTCTAGAAGTTGGGTCTCAGATTCGCGCAGAAGGAATGGTCGGCGAAGAAGAAGGATCTCTGACTATTTTGAATCCGTCCTACGAACTACTTGTCTGAGAAGAAATCTTTCAAGAGTTGAGCGCATTCGCTCCCACGAATTCCTGAAGTAACTTCTACCTTAAAGATTGAGCGCGGGTCACGCAGAACATCCCATACTGATCCAACCGCTCCCGCTTTCTCATCCCAAGCGCCGAACACTAGGTGGCTAATCCGCGATTGCGCGATTGCACCAGCACACATTGCACATGGCTCGAGTGTGACGATCAAAGTGCAACCATCAAGACGAGATCTCTGCAAACGTGTGGCTGCATTTCGTATTGCAACTATTTCAGCATGTGCTGTTGGATCATTATGAGCTTCTCGCTCGTTAAATCCTGTGCCAATCACAACTCCATCTGCATTAACAACAATTGCACCAACCGGTACATCTCCAGTTGTTAAAGCACTGCGCGCGACTGTGAGTGCTTCACCCATTAACTCTTGATGGTCCAAAATTTTATAGCTCCAATAATTGTGTGAATTCCTCGCCGAATCCTAGCCGACTAGCGATTGCTTCAAGTTGCTCATCTGGAAAGAGATCTGGGTCATCACATAAAGTTGAAAGTTCCATTCGGTGTACTCCGATATCAGAGATGATATCCAGGTCACCAGCAGGGAATGGTTCATCTTCTTCTTCGGGCATATCTAAATCACAGAGTTCAATAAAGTCTGCAGCGATTTCGTAATCGATCGCGCAGGTGATGTCGCTTAAAAATAACTTGATGTGTGAGCCTAATACTCGGATGATCATGAAAAACTCTTCATCGATTGCAAGAAGAGCTAGTGCGCCACCATTTGTCTGCTGAGACTTAAGCCGCTCAATTATTTGAGGCAGATCCTGCGCATCTGGCAAAAGGGCTAGCGACCATCGACCATCTTCATGCCATGCAGCAACGGCAATATCCACATCGTTGATGTGTGGCTCGCCCGCCTGATCCTGTGACACGTTGCTCATATTCCCACTCATTGGGGCGGAATGAAAGGGCGGTAAGGTATGGGTTATGAAAGTTCACGTTGCCAACCATCCGTTGATCTCCCACAAATTGACTGTTCTGCGCGACAAGAACACCGATTCACCAACCTTTCGTCATCTTGTCGAAGAGCTGGTGACTTTGCTCGCCTATGAGGCAACGCGCGATGTGCGCGTCGAGAAGGTCGACATCATTACTCCTGTCCAACCAACAACTGGCGTCAAGTTAGCCGAGCCGCGTCCTGTTGTTGTTCCAATTCTTCGCGCTGGTTTAGGAATGCTCGAGGGAATGAGTCGTCTGGTTCCTACAGCTGAAATTGGTTTTCTTGGAATGGTGCGCGACGAAAAGACACTCAAGGCAAGTACATATGCGAATCGCCTGCCTGAAGATCTTTCTGGTCGCCAATGCTTTGTATTAGATCCAATGCTTGCAACTGGTGGAACACTCGTTGCAGCAATCAATTTCCTTATTGAACGCGGTGCTACTGAAATTACTGCGATCTGTATCTTGTCAGCACCTGAAGGCATCGCAGTTCTTGAAGAAGCATTTAAAGATTCAGGAGTTCCAATTAATTTAGTTACTGGCGCTCTGGATGAGCGTCTCAATGAGCACGGTTATATTGTTCCTGGTCTTGGAGATGCTGGCGATCGACTATACGGAGTTGTCTAAATGGCATCTACCTCACCGGGGTATGGAATAACAATTCGTGTTGAAGGATCACCAGATCTTCAGCCGGTAGCTCTGATTACATCCGCGCTATCTGTTGCAGGCGCAACAATTACCGCCCTCGATGTCGTTGAATCTTTACTTGAGCGAGTTGTTATTGACGTAACGTGTGACACGGTAGATGCCGATCATGCGGATGAAATCACAAAATCTCTCAACAGAATTGATGGTCTAGTTGTTCGTAAGGTTTCAGATCGCACCTTCTTGCTCCATTTAGGAGGCAAGATTGAAATTGCATCGAAAGTTCCGCTTAAAACCCGTGATGATCTATCACGCGCCTATACCCCAGGTGTTGCCCGTATTAGCCAAGCAATTGTTGATGATCCAACGAATGTCAGACGTCTTACTATGAAGCGCAATACCGTTGCAGTGGTAACAGATGGCTCTGCTGTGTTGGGGCTTGGAAACATTGGGCCAGCAGCCGCTCTTCCTGTGATGGAGGGAAAGGCTGCACTCTTTAAGCGCTTTGCCGATGTAGACGCTTGGCCAGTTTGTTTAGATACACAAGATGTTGATGAGATTGTGCGCACCGTACAGTTGATCGCCCCTGTCTATGGTGGGATTAATTTAGAAGATATCTCAGCACCCAGATGTTTTGAAGTAGAGGCGCGTCTTCGCCAACTGTTGGATATACCTGTCTTCCACGACGATCAACACGGAACAGCAATTGTTGTACTTGCAGCACTGAAGAATTCATTGAAACTAGTGAAGAAAGATATTGCTAACGTAAAAATCGTAATGAGTGGGGCTGGAGCGGCCGGAACAGCTGTCGCGCGTTTATTGGTAAAAAGTGGTGCAAAGAACATCATCGCCTTTGATAAAGATGGTGTAATCAACAGCTCGCGTAGCCGCGAAGATGAAATGCGTGCTTGGTTTATCGATCACTCCAATCCAGATAACTTTGCTGGCAGCATTCATGAGGCTATGTCGGGTGCTGATGTCTTTATCGGTGTGAGTGCACCCAATGTGCTTACAGAACCAGATATTGCTTCCATGGCAGCCAAATCAATTGTCTTCGCACTTGCTAACCCAGACCCAGAGGTTGATCCGGTTATTGCTCGCAAATATGCCGCTGTTGTTGCGACAGGGCGCAGTGACCAACCAAACCAGATTAATAACGTGCTTGCCTTCCCAGGAATCTTCCGCGGATTACTCGATGCCCAGGCACATAAAATTACTGATGATCTCTTGATCGCCGCAGCTAATGCGATTGCAGACTGTGTCTCCGAGTCACAACTCAATGCATCATTTATCGTGCCAAGTGTCTTTGATCCTCAAGTAGTAACAAAGGTGGCCGCAGCTGTAAAGGCAAGTGTGTGAGTGATTTAACCAAGTTTTTTGTAGAAAATTTTGAGAATTTAGCTCCATTTATCTTCTACCTTATTGTCGGCGTCATCATCTTTGTTGAAACCGGAGTGCTCCTTGGCTTCTTTCTACCAGGTGATTCGCTTCTCTTTGCCGCAGGAATAGTCGCTTCAACACATGGAAATATCAATCCGGCAATTCTGGCGATCGTCGTTTTCGTAGCTGCTTTCCTTGGTGATCAAGTTGGCTTTGTATTTGGCCGCGTTATCGGGCGTCCATACCTTGAGCGACGCAAATCTGAACGAGTTCAAAAAATGATTAAGAAATCTGAAATTTACTACGAGAAATATGGATTCTGGGCAGTAGTAGGCGCACGCTTTATTCCGTGGGTTCGCACCTTTGTGCCTCCAATAGCTGGAACAACTCAGATGAATTACTACAAGTTCCTTCTAGCAAATGCTCTTGGCGCACTTATCTGGGGCGTGGGAATCACTTTGTCTGGTTTTTACGCAGCTTCTCTTCCATGGGTAAAGACATCTGCGGTAACAATTGGGTGGATTTTTATATCTCTGTGGCTGCTCTCTTTAATTGTGAATTTCGTACGCCACCGACAAGTACTCCGAGATAAGTAAGGACAATTCCAGAGACAAGATAGACGCTCACTTGGACTCCATCTGTCGGTGAGAAAAGATCAATAAGTAGCGACCCCACCAGTTGTCCACCTACGCTAATCAAAGTAAATGTGAGTACACCGAGGTGTTGCACGATAGTTGAAGTAAAGGCAATGTAGATCACGCCGATCACTCCACCCGTATAAATCCACCATGGTCCAGCAGGGAGTGGAGAAAGCTTCATTCCACCAATAGCCATGACAAGAATAAGAAGAACGAGTAAGAAAGTTGTTCCCATGGCAAAATTTAAGAGCGATGTTGTAAAACTTTGTTGTGAGTGTTCGTTAATCTGACCGTTGAGTGCGCGCTGCACACCGACGATTGCGCCGGCAAGAACACCGAGAAGAACTGCTGCAATCGAAAGATCGCGGCCATCAAGCCGATCGGCAACGGATATAAAGACGGCAAATACTGTGACAAATGCGGCAGTCACGCGTCTAGGAGTGATCTGTTTCTTGCCTCCGCCAGTTAACCCAATGCGATCGACTAATAATGAGATTGCACTTTGACCTGCGATGGATGCAACAGAATAAATTGCGACTCCAATGAGTGGAACTATTTGTGTCTGCACAGCTACAAAACTGCCACCCAACATTCCAGCAAATAGCGTCCAGGTCGGTAAGGCCTTTGCACGCACTGCGCGATGCAGGGTCCGAACGCCTTCCTTAATCGACGGATTAAAGAGTGAGATAACAGCGATAATTATCAAACCTGATCCAAATGAGACAAGCGCGGCCTGTAAACCGTTATCCAATCGGTGCGAAAGTTCACCATTAGCTCGAGCTTGCAGCGCGATCAAGAGGCCAGAGAGAGCGGCCAGAAAATCTAATCGCTTATGTTGCATCTGCACACTTTACTTTAGCTATCGAGTTGAAGAGTGATTTCTAGCCACTCTTCTTCACGCTGAGCAAGCTCTGATTCTATGGATGAGATCTCTGCGGCTATCTCAATCAAGCGATTGGCATCAGATGAAGCCTCACTTTGCTGACCCTTGAGGTTCACTATTTTTTCACGTGCTTTTTCAATTTGCTTTTCAACTCGTGCCAAATCTTTCTTAAGGAGACGCTCTGTCTGGGCAGATGAGACTTTCTTCTGCCCTTGTGAAGACCCACCTTTAAGTGCCCGTGCGCGATCTTCTAAATACTGATCAACGCCACGTGGAAGATCCCGAAGTTGCCCATCGCCGAGCAGTCCCACAAATCGATCGCAGACTCGTTCGAGAAAGTATCGATCGTGCGAAATCACAATGAGAGTTCCGCCAAAGCTATCCAAGAGATCTTCAAGTTCAGTCAATGTTTCAATGTCGAAGTCATTAGTTGGTTCGTCAAGTAGCAATACATTGGGAGAATCCATAAGTAATCTCGTAAGTTGCAGACGTCGCTTCTCGCCTCCAGAGAGATCTCCTACCGGTGTCCATTGCCCATCGCGATCAAAACCCAATCGTTCGCAGAGCTGTGAGGCTGAAAGTGTCCGTCCCTTACCAATCTCAATATGGTTTGCCACATTCTCGACAGCTTCTAGAACGCGCCATGTTGGGTTGAGCTCATCTAAATGTTGTGTAAGAAAGGCGACCTTTACAGTAATTCCAGTAACTAATTTTCCTGCCGCGACCTCGAGTTCTGCAGCCATCGTGCGCATTAATGTTGTCTTTCCTGCGCCATTAATGCCAACAATTCCGAAACGATCGCCGGGGCCGATATTCCATGTTAATTCACTGATTAGCTCCTTATCTCCTGCAGAGATTTTGGCATGCTGATATTCCAACACGGTGCGTCCCAGACGATTGAGTGCAAACTTAAGTAGTTCTGATTTATCACGTGGTGCAGGTTCGCTACTGATTAATTCGTTTGCTGCATCGACACGAAATTTTGGTTTCACAGTCTGTGCTGGTGCACCGCGACGAAGCCACGCGAGCTCTTTGCGAATAAGTGCGTTACGTCGCGCATCCATGGCACTTGCTTGACGGGCCCGCTCAGCCTTTGCCAATACGTATGCTGAATATCCTCCGTCATACTCTTCGAGCGTTCCGCCAACGACTTCCCATGTGCGATCTGTCACCGCATCGAGGAACCATCGATCGTGTGTAACAACCAATACCGCTAAGTCTTTTCGTGCATTTAAATGTTGAGCAAGCCAATCAACACCTTCAACGTCAAGGTGATTTGTTGGTTCATCGAGCATGATGAGATCAAGTTCATCAATAAGCAGTTTTGCTAGACCGACCCGTCGCTTCTCTCCTCCTGATAATGTAACGAAGACTCGCTCAAAGAGATGATCGTCGAAGCCTCCGAAGAGACCGGTAAATACTTCGCGAATCTTGGGATCGCTGGCCCATTCGTGTTTAGCGCGATCACCAATAACGAGATCTCCAACTGTTGCGTTTTTATCAGCTAGATCAACTTGTGACAGCATTCCTACGCGCACTGAATTTCCTTGCGTTACTCGTCCCTCATCTGCTTTTTCAATTCCTGCAATAATCTTCATAAGCGTGCTTTTGCCGGCACCATTTCGACCCACAATGCCGATTCGATCACCTTCTCCGACGCCAATTGAGACTTTTGTGAGTAATGGGCGGATATCAAAGGCCTTACTTACACCTTCGAGATTGACAAGATTGCGCGCCATAATGGAGAAGCGTACCTTTGCGCCATGATGGTTACAGACCGCAATTACGCACTCGCACTCGATGAGAAGGATCCACTTAAAGGGTTTAAATCACTTTTTATGATTTCAGATCCGGATATGTGTTATTTGGATGGAAATTCACTCGGTCGCTTACCTCTTGCCACAGTCGCTGCGGTCAATGACTTTATGACAAAGGAATGGGGAGCCGAAGTTGTCACCGGTTGGGGACACTGGGTAGATGAAGCACAGCCAACTGGAGATCTTCTCGGGCGTGCAACTCTTGGAGCAGCCGCTGGTCAGGTGCTTGTCTGCGATACGACATCTGTAAATTTCTATCAATTGGCACTAGCTGCAATCCACGCACGTCCTGGTCGCAAGACGATCATTATTGATGCTGCAAATTTTCCAACAGATCGCTACATTCTCGAAGGTATTGCACGGCAATTCGGACTCAAGCTCGTCATCATTGATAACGAAACTCCAGGAAGTGCTGAGAACGAACGGATCACACCTGAGATTTTGGAGAAGTACTTAAGCGATGATGTCGCACTTGTTACTCTCGAAGTTATCCAATATCGATCAGGTGCTCGAAATGACATCAAGTCTCTGACTGATTTAGTGCGCAAGCACGGAGCGTTCTTATTGTGGGATGCCAGCCATGCAGTGGGCGCTATTGAGATGGACTTTGATAAGAACGGTGTTGATATTGCAGTTGGTTGTACATATAAATATGGAAACTCTGGACCTGGATCCCCTGCATGGCTCTATGTAAATAAGCGAGTGCAGGCAGAGTTACAAGTTCCAATTCAAGGTTGGTTTTCACAAGGAGATCAATTTGGAATGGGGCCAGTCTTTGAACGTGCGGATGGAATCCGAGGATTCCAGATTGCCTCCCCGTCACTCATCGGTCTGCGTTGCGTGAAGACTGCATTCTCAATGATTGAAGAAGCTGGCATCGGCGCTATTGCGCAGAAAGCCGCCGCCGGAACGCAAATGATGATTGAGTTATACGATGCCTGGCTTGCAGATTTAGGGTTTACGCTGCTGACTTCTCGTAACGCTGCTGAGCGCGGCGGACATATCTCACTCGGTCATCCAGATGCAGCACGAATCTGTGTGGCGCTTCGTCAATTCGCCAACGTTATTCCTGATTACCGCACACCTAATTCAATTCGTTTAGCTATCGCTCCCCTTCCAACCTCATATGTTGAGATCTGGGATGGTTTCCAACGTATGCGTGATCTTGTTGCTTCACGTCAATACGAAACAATCCAACAATCAGATTCGAGAGTCACGTGAGCAATCCTTCAGAGAGTGAATTCGAATCAGCCCTGACCTACAGCTCATATTTGGCAGTCGATGAACTTTTAGCTTTGCAACGCCCGCTCTCAGATGGACCAGAACATGATGAGATGCTCTTCATTATTATCCATCAGACATATGAGCTCTGGTTTAAGCAATTGATCCACGAGTTCAGTGCGGCGCAGCAATCACTCGAAGATGGCGACACACACCGCAGCCTTGCAATCTTGGGACGCATTCGTACGATTCTTAAGGTCTGTGTCACCCAAATCGATATTTTAGAGACGATGACGCCACTGCAATTTAACGCTTTCCGTGGATATCTCGCATCCTCAAGTGGTTTCCAATCAGCACAATTTAGAAAAGTTGAAGCAATCCTTGGTCGACGTGATTCACGAATGTCAGGTCATCTTCCTCCAAAGGATCAACAAGAGATTGCAACGATCACATCACGCAAGAGTCTCTGGGATTCCACTCTTGCTTACCTTAATCACCGTGGACATGGAATTCCGAATCACATTCTTAATCGCGATGTAAGTACACATTATGAAAGTAATGAAGCGATCCAGGAAATTCTTCTTGCTGTACATAAACATGACCCTGAAAGTGCGATGGTCTGCGAGCGCTTGGTGGATATCGATGAAGGCTTACAAGAGTGGCGCTATCGTCATGTAAAGATGGTTGAACGCACCATTGGATCAAAAATCGGCACTGGTGGTTCTAGCGGAGTTGAATATCTTGCAAGCACTCTCTTCGCACCTGTCTTCGCTGATTTGTGGAAGATCAGGTCACGTTTTTAATTAGAGTTTTGGCAAACCCGTAACGACGATTTCATCCAATGACTTACGCCCACGTGGTGCAAGCTCGCGCTCTGCCAAAGCTGTTGGTAACTTCTCGGCGCTATCTTGTTTGCCTATCGCAATCACAACTACTGGCACTAGCTCACTTGCCATCTCGACATTGCTGCGCGCCTTATCTTTATCAAAGCCGGTCATCTGATGGGCAACAAGCCCACGATCATGTGTTTCGATAACAAGCTGAGCAACCGCTAATCCGCAATCGAATTGATAGTCAGCATGAATCGATCCATCATCGCGAGTAGGTTGTGCGGCAACAAGAATCAGTGCTGATGAGTTCTTCGCCCAGCCTTGGTTAAACTCAACGAGAGAAGCCAAGATCTGATTGAAGGTTGTATCGCCACGTTTGCCGACAAAGAAGCGCCATGGCTGTCCATTAAACGCAGATGGTGCCCATCTGGCCGCTTCGAGAATACCTAAGAGATCAGTATCTGAGATTGCTGCGCTCTCATCCAGCGAACGAGGACTTCTACGTATTGCAATTACTTCATTTACTGGAACGGCGGTCTGTGCTCTCATAAGGAGAGACCCTACCTCGCTCAACGTAAATATGCAGGGTGAAAAACTATCCAGCTCGCTGCTCAATAGAGTTTAATAGGGCAATGGCTATAAAGATCCACCCAACTAAAGCCCTTTTGATTTCCACCACAATTAATCTGCTTAGTACAAAGCTGCCTGGTGAAATTGCAGTGGATGAGATATTGGACGCATCTGGTATTTCTAAAGGAAGTTTGTATCACCACTTTGAAGATCTTGGCGAACTATTAGAAGCAGCACAGGTAGAGATTTATGCAGCATGGGTTGATCGAAGCGTTGAAGCACTTGTTGGAATGCTTGCCAAAGTAAAGACTCGCGAAGACATTGTCGCAGGACTGAAGTTAGTAACTCGCTTCACGCAAGATCCTAAATACAGTAAGACTCGCTTTCAACGTGCCCGTGCAATTGCTGCCGCTGAACATAATCCCCGTTTCAAAAAGCGATTAGCAGAAGAACAAACCCGACTCACTGATGCACTTATTGATTTGATTAATGAGGCACGCAATAAAGGCTTATATGCAAAAGATTTTGATGCCCACGCTGGAGCGGTTCTTGTTCAGGCTTACACACTTGGCATGATTGTTGATGACTTTGTGGTTAATCAGATGGACCCAGAAGCTTGGTATGACCTGATTGATAAAGTCGTGGATAAAGTCTTCCTCGTATGATTATTGCAGCTGCGCATGCAGTGATTGAAGGCAAAGAACGCAGCGACATCTGGCTCGATATTCGCGAAGGTTTAATTCATGAAATTGGTGAAGGCTCTCATCCAACTGCTGAGAGAAAATTTGCCGGCACTCTAATTCCAGGTTTCGTTGATATTCATTGCCATGGTGGAGGCGGATACTATTTTTCTAATCCAAATTCAGAGCAGATCAAAACAGCAATTGATCTTCACCGTCGTTCAGGCACTACAACGTTATTTGCCAGTTTGGTTACCGCTGATCTGAGCCAACTTAAAGCCCAGATTGAAGCGTTGATTCCATTTGTGCGAAGTGGCGTTCTCGCTGGGATACACCTGGAAGGTCCATATCTCTCTCACGCCAAATGCGGCGCTCATTCCCCAGAGCTCCTTCGCGCACCGCACATAGATGAGATCAAGTCACTCGTTGAGTGCGGTCAAGGATCAATAGCAATGGTGACGATTGCACCCGAACTAGAGGGAGCCCTTGAGTCGATAGCATGGTTAGCCTCTCAGGGAATTATTGCTGCAATTGGCCATTCAGATGCGGATGCAGATACTGCTCGCGCTGCCATCGATGCTGGGGCAAAGGTAGTTACACACTTTACAAATGCAATGGCGAAGATGGTTGGCGGACAATCAATGGCCACAGAGGTTTTAGATGATTCGGATATCTCTCTCGAGCTAATCAACGACGGCACCCATGTGCCAATCGATGTCATCGAAGCGCTGAAGAAAAACGCACTAGACAGAACAATCCTGATTACCGATGCCATGTCTGCAGCCGGTGGCGATGACGGAAAGTACTTGATAGGAAATCTAGAAGTTGAAGTCAAAGATTCGATCGCGCGTCTTGTGAGTAATGGCGCACTTGCCGGAAGTACTTTAACTATGGCCCGCGCATTTACTAACTTTATTAATAAAGATAGTGTTCAAATAGTTGATGCTGTCCATGCATCTTCTACTCGTGCAGCTCAAGTTTTTGGTTTAAAAAACGTTGGATCGATAAGTATTGGTAAAAAAGCAGATATTCTCCACTTTGATGGAAAAAAGATAGAATTACTAACTTTTTAAAGTTAAAACACGCGTAATTTTCATATTAGTTGCAACTTATTTAGGGATCAGCGATACTTATGCCCTAACGAATTGGACTTTACAAATGTATTCCACGATGCAAAAGCATCACGCATCTAGCTTTAGACATATCCCTGCCACATCGAAGCCAGTATCACCAGAGCGAGTTGCTCAAGTTTTGGCAGATGAATGGAAGCTTTTCACCAAGAACACAAAGGCATCTGAGGCCGAAAGCAAGCGCGCCTTTGATTCACTACCGCTCGGTGTGACCTCCAGCTTCCAGCATTGGGATCCATATCCAATTTCAATCGCCTCAGCAGAGGGTGCGTGGATGACAGATGTCGATGGCCGCAAGCTGCTGGACCTCTCTATGGGCTTCGGCGCGATGCTTGCCGGCCACCTCAACCCAATCGTTGTCGAAGAGATTCAATCTTCCCTGCGCACAGGCATGCTCTTTGTAACACCGTCACCGATTTCAACAGATGCTGCAGAACGCATCTGCAAGCGCTTCGGAATCGATCAAGTTCGCTTCACTAACTCAGGTACAGAGTCGACGATGTATGCGGTTCGTGTTGCGCGATCTGCAACCGGCAAAATGGGCATCCTCAAAATTGAAGGTGGCTACCACGGTAGCTACGATCCATTTGTTGTCTCGTCAAAACCACCACTAGATAAAATTGGGAATCCGGATGAGCCAAAGGCCTATATCGATTCCAATCTCGTTCCAGGAGATATCTACGTTGTTCCATTCAATAACCTCGAAGCTCTTGAGAAGATGTTTAAGAAGAATGCAAAAAAAATTGCCTGCTTTATCGTTGAACCAGTTCTAGAAAACTTAGCAATTATTCTTCCTGATACTGGATATCTCGAAGGTGTTCGTGCGCTCTGCGATAAGTATAAAGTGATCCTCATTTTTGATGAGGTAAAAACTGGTCTCACCGCAGGTGCAAATGGCGCATCTGCACGTTTAGGTGTTCAACCTGATCTCATTACTCTTGCAAAATCAATTGGCGGAGGACTTCCACTTGCAGCATTTGGTGGAAAGAAGAAGTACATGGATTACGTCACAAGCGGCAAGATGGCGCACTTTGGAACTTTCAATGGAAATCCACTTGCGATGGCAGGTGTTCGCGCAATCGATCGTATTTGTACACCAGAGGCGATGGAGGCTGCCGAAGCCTTTAACCTGCAGGCTTTAACTCGCATTAGCGCAATTATTGACGAGTACGAACTTCCTGCACACACTGTTGGTTTTGGCGTTAAGGGCTGTGTCACATGGTCAACAACTGCCGTACGCAATTATCGTGATTACAAGGCAACCGATTTTGGTATCGCAGAAGCACATTGGCTCTTCTCGCTTAACCGCGGCATCATCACCCCACCTGGGCTAGATGAGCAGTGGTTGATCAGCTTGGCTCATGGCCAAGCAGAGATTGATCTACTTGTTGAAGATTTCCGCGAATTTGCAGTCGCACTACGCGGCTAAATACTCCACGAAGAATGCAGCGGACGGCCTTCTGCGTAACCTGCTGAAGACTGAATTCCAACTGTCGCTCGCTCAGCAAATTCTTTGAGATCGTGTGCACCTGCATAGGTACATGAGGATCTCACGCCGGCGATAATCTCATCGAGCAGATCCTCAACTCCTGGACGTGCTGAGTTGAGATACATACGAGATGTTGAGATTCCCTCTTCAAAGAGCGCTTTCCGTGCACGATCAAATGCATCTTCTGATGAAGTACGTGCGGCAACTGCGCGCGCAGATGCCATTCCAAATGATTCTTTAAAGAGCTTGCCATTGGCATCTCGCTGTAAGTCACCAGGTGATTCATAAGTTCCGGCAAACCAAGAACCGATCATTACCTGCGATGCACCAGCAGCAAGTGCCAGTGCTACATCTCGTGGATGACGGACGCCACCATCTGCCCAGACAGATTTTCCTAGTTCCTTTGCAGCTGCTGCACATTCAAGAACTGCTGAAAATTGTGGGCGACCCACACCTGTCTGCATGCGGGTTGTACACATCGCGCCAGGGCCCACGCCAACTTTAATAATGTCGGCCCCTGCTGCGATTAAATCACGCGTTCCATCTGCAGTGACTACGTTGCCAGCAACGATCGGAATCGATGGATTAAGTGCGCGAATAATCTTTAGCGCTTCAATCATCTTCTTCTGATGACCGTGCGCTGTATCAACGACTAGAACATCTGCACCTGAATCTATAAGTGCCTTTGCCTTTGCTGCTACATCGCCATTAATTCCAACAGCTGCAGCAATGCGTAACCGCCCCTTGCTATCCAGTGCTGGTGTATACAAAGTTGCACGAAGTGCACCTACGCGAGTCAGAATACCTACTAACTCGCCCGATGCGCTTACAACTGGTGCAACCGTGCGACGATGCTCGTGCAAGAAATCAAAAGCCTCACGTGGATTGTAAGAATCTGGGATTACAAACGGGTTCTTGCTCATTACCTGTGAGACCTGAGTAAAACGATCTACAGATGCACAATCCTCTTCTGTAATGATTCCTACTGGCTTATTTCCTTCAACAACAACAATTGCACCATGTGCACGCTTGTTTATGAGGCTAATTGCATCTGCAACTGTGTCCGCTGGAGCCAAGGTAATTGCAGTATCAAAGGATGGATGGCGTGATTTAACCCAAGAGATCACATCGTGAACTACTGAATGCGGAATATCTTGAGGAATCACTACGATACCGCCGCGACGAGCAACTGTCTCTGCCATACGTCGACCTGAGATTGCAGTCATATTCGCTACAACAATTGGAATTGTTGTTCCTGAACCATCAGTAGATGAGAGATCGACATCCATACGACTTAAAAGCTCTGATGCACTTGGCACCATAAAGACATCGTCGTAAGTCAGGTCATACGTGGGTGTATTTAGGAATCGCACGTAGCCGAACTATACGGGCTCTTAGGTGCGAATTAGAAAATCGCAGCGTGCCACGCCTGTTTCGATCAGGGTTGCGTTGACCTGATCTGTTCCCTTCGCCCACGCCTTGGCGCTCTCAGGATCTTTCCCAAAAGCGATGTGGCGTGAGATGAGTCGAGAGATACGAATATCCTCATCAAGAAATGCATACCAACTTTGATCAAGTAGGGGTGATATCTCTTGCCATCCATCTTTGTCATGCATTAAGTAATTTCCCTCAACAATTACAACACGTGTACTTGGATATACAACACCTTGTGCAGCAATTGATTCCTCTATCGAGCGGTCAAATACTGGGTAATAGATTGGATTATTTTGGTCAGTTTTGATTCTCTCAAGCAGAGCCTGAAACCCGCGTACATCAAAGGTGTCTTGTGCGCCTTTACGATCTGAACGTCCCAGCTCTTTAAGAACTTTATTGCTCAAGTGAAAACCATCCATAGGAACGACTGAGACGAGCGTCGGATCCATTCCTTTGAGCAGATGCTTAGAAAGTGTTGATTTTCCTCCACCCGGTTTTCCAATTATTCCAATAATTGTTCGAGCTGAAGCACTGGCCCTTTCGACAACAATTGCTTTTGCTTCTTCCTTTGAAATCTCTTTAGACATTAACACTCACCTGTATTGCAGCCCTGATCGCATTGACCTGATCTTCAAGGGACATTGTTGGCAGCCCTGGAAACTCTGCAGCTTGATTGGGGGCAAGAGGGAGATGGATAAATCCTGAAATCACTGCACTGGCCTGAAGAAATGATTGGGCGGTAAAGAAAATTTCATTACATATAAATGCTCCTGCTGAATATGAAATCTTTGCGTTAATCCCTAGCGCTGATATCGCATCTACTATCGCCCGAATTGGCAGCGTAGAGAAGTATCCATCTGCTGCACCTAAATCAACCTTCTGATTCACTCGCTTCACTCCTGCATTATCTGCAATTCGTGCATCTGCAAGGTTTATTGCAACTTGCTCTGGGCCAATAAAGTCTCGCCCCTCAGCTTGGCCTAAAGCGATTACAACTGAAGGTTGATGGGTTTCAATCAAATTAATCAGAATCTCAGCTGAGCGCTTATATTCGACAGGCAGGACTGCGGTGATGATTTCAACACCGTCAATTCCACGCGTTCCGATTTCTTCTACAACAGCTCCAGATGGATTAAAACTTGCACCACCGAAAGGTTCAAAACCTGTTAGAAGAACTTTTTTACTTGCCATAAGCCTTGCTCGCGATCTCATGTCGGCGAGAGATATATGTTTGTGATGCGCCAACAATCATATGTTCAAAGCGATGATCGCCTTTGATCTGTGAACGCAGGTAGTCAGCATCGATCTCCTGGCTAAATAATGCATCTGCACTATTTACCAAAGTGCTCTTTTTGTATGGGCGAAGTAGTCTGTAAAGGTAGGTCACTTTATGTATTGCCTGCGTTGCAATAAATCGTGAAATTTTCTTACTCGGTCTCTTCTTCTTGGAGGTTGCAAGATCGAGCAGAATTTGTGCTATCTCGCCAGCACCGTGCGTATTGGAGAGTTCTGCACACTTACTCTGCAGGCGTTGACGCACGACAGCGTCACTTAATGTGGCGACTGTTGCAGTGATATCGGCAAGGTTGGCGTGATCTGCGCGCAGTGCGTAGCCATGATCGTGGCACCACTTGGCACGTGCATCTTGGTCATCTGTGCCGCGAATATTGGAAATCAATACTGTTGGAATCTGTGCCGGTAAAAGTTCATGCACGCTGTTATATCCAGTAGCTGCGATCGCTCCATCAAAGGCCGCTAATACTTCAGCGAGTGGGAAGTAGCGCTGGACTTTGATATCTAGACCTTCTGGAACAAGGCTTACGCCTTGCGCATCTACCGGATTTTTTGTGAGTACAACTTGCAATCCTTGCCATCCAACAAGGCCGGTGAGCGCTGCACGCATCTTCTCGTTCATATCAGAATCACCTGTTCCGAGTTGAACTAAGACTGCAGGACGTTCAGCATCTAGGCCTAAAGCTTTGCGAGCATCTTGCCGCGATAGCGCACGGGACTTGGAATAGAGAGAGACTGGCGATGTCAAAGTCGCATCTTTGCGATTCGAAGTCGGTCCATGATCATACGCACGAGCGATATCACCGGGCTCGATGATGCGATCCACTAAACGAGATTGAAAAGGAAGAGCAAAGCGCAATACGTTTTTCTGCCACAGGCCTCTTCGCACCCAGACAATTGTGAGATCAGGTCGCTTTAACTTTGTTGCGATAAAACCTGGATATGGAACTACTCCATCGAATGAGATGACAGCTGCACCAGTTTCATCCGCAATCGCGATCAGGCGATCGCGGAAGTAGCGATCCCAACGATGAGCTGCCATCCATCGGCGAGTTTTCCCAGGAATGTATTCGCACGGTATTCCAGTAGCGGATGGAATTTCTGCAATTCCACCGGCGACAGAGACAAGTATCGGTCGTGCAACATTCTTGAGTTCTTCTGCAACTGCAGAAGCACGTGCTAAATGGCCCATTCCGATTCCATTGCTCGTGGCAAGGATGATCGTTGGCTTATCCACGGCCTAGAACTTTTCGTAGTACGAGTGAAATAACTTTCTTGATAAAGATTGCAAGCTGCTTGGGAGAATTCACTTTCTTACCTTCGCGCTTGAGATATCTGCCAAATCTGCGCACGCGATTATGTTTGCCTTGATTCAGAGCAGTAAATCGGTCATCGCTGAGCCAGAGCACGCCCCACATATGTGAAATTGAACTGTAGAGAGATCCATCAACAGTTAACGCACGAGCTAGGGCGGGGGCAAATACAGCAAAAGCACGTCGATCATTCTTATCTGCAACGCCCACTAATCCGTTTTCACTGGCAAGAAGATAATCCACGAGATCTTTGAGATCGGTCGCACCAGCAGCTTCAGCGAAGATGTAATACGGTGTAGGGCCATGAGTAAATTTCTCAATTAACTCTTCAACAGTTAATTGCGCTTCGACATCAATCTCTTCGAACGAATACTCGCTGTCGCCCTTTAGCCAGTTACGTATTTCACGAAGATCGGCATGAATATCACCGACCGGTGAATATCGTTTGGTTAGAACTTTCCAGGGAGCCAAAAGAGTGAATTGCGCATTGGTCCCAGGCAGGGCTAGGAGTTTTGCGCGAAGATCGAGTACTTGAGCAAGTGTTGCATCGCGGACATCTAGAAAAACTTGGTAGGTAGGAACCGACCAACTGAAGTTGTTCCTAGCGCGCACACTATGCATCTGCGGGATTACCTGCGCAAGCGATGGATCGTTATGGCGGTGGATCTGATCTTTATTTGACTCAACGGTGCTGTGACCAAGATGCCATGAGTGTGCTTGACGGTCTACAACGGTACGAAGCCCTTGAGTAAATACTCGCCAACCTAATTCTGTATCTTCACCTGTAATGAGGTTTCGGTCATACCCACCGAGATCGCGCCACTGCTGATTATGAATTGAAAACGTTGCTCCGACAAATGCACGATATCCATCTAGCGCTGGCTTCTCTAAATCGTTGGTGCGCGTTACACGCTCTTCCCATAAATCTTTGCCCCAACTCTCTTCATGCAAAATATCAAAAGCATCTGCCTTGAGAGCTGTCAGAAGTGCATCGGGTGTATAGCTCCAGCTTTTTACAAAACGTTTCCATCCAAGAACTGCATAGTCATCGTTATCGTGATGCCACTTCATGTGATGAGCTAGATGATCTGGCTCAAAGACCATATCTGCATCGACAAACCAGAGAACATCTTCACGCAACTTTGCTACGCAATCATTTGTGGCCGCAGTTTTTCCCCACTTGCCAGGGCTATTTTTATATACGATTAGCTTTGTTTTTGACGGCTTAATCTTTGGCAAGACCAGCGGCTTCGCACTGCCATCGTCGATGACATAGACCGAAATGAGTGTTGCTGGGTAACTTTGTGCAACAAGGGAGGCCAGAACTAGATCAAGTTTCTCTTGTCCATCACGGCAGGCAATAACCACAGCAACTGTGAGCTTGGGACGCTCAACAAGCTCTAGATCATCTGGGCGAGCGAACCGGTATGGCATCTGATTCACCGCTCTCCCCCAAATATTGGATGGTCCCAAATGCCGACCACTTGTTCATTTGCTCCATTGAGATACTTGGAGTAATTAGTGACATAGGTATGAAAAGTAAATGTGCGCCTGTAGACATATCCGGCTCCAAATGTTCGCCAGATTTTTCCTCCATTATTTGTAACACCGCTCAATAAGTATCGATCTACAGCAGTGTTTCCCTCACCAAACCAGCCGGCAGCCTCTGCTACATCGCGCTTCGCAAGAATTGTTCCGCCGCACACCCAATCACTCCAGAGTTCAACCGCTTGAGTGCCGTGCGGTGCAAAGCGACGTACGGTGAGCTGAAGTGGTTCGAGGTAAACATAATTCATTGCTCGTCCAACAACTTCTGCACCAGTATCAATCGCGGCATCAACCAGATCGCGAAGGTGCTCTGGGCCGTAATAATCGTCATCATCCATCTTGGCGATGTACTCACCAGTGGATTGAGAGGCTAAATTTGAAAGAATTGTCCCAAGAGTCTGATCTTTCGTAAATTTCTGAACCTCAACTTTTACTTTACGGCGGTTAAGAGCTGAAATCTGTCGCCTGTGTGATGCCGATAATTCAATGGTGTGTAATCCTAAAACTAAATCAAATGTGGCGAGGCTTTGCGCAAGGAGTTGATCTAGTAAGTTCGATAAGTCATCCGCTCGAAGAGTTGAAACAAGAACGCTGACCGTAGGATATTTTTTTATCTTCGAGCGACGAGACTTACGAAGGGCCTCAATGGCTTGAATTTCCTGTGAAAATGAGGTGAATCGATCCATTGTGTTGATTGGATTCGATGCCATGCGCCAAGACTACCAATAATCAAATAGCCCACTGATAAGATCGGAAAATGTCCGATACGCGCACAAGTGGCAAAAAGCCCGCTAAATCTGACTTTATTCTCACCTTTAAAAAGACGCTCTTGAACATCAAGGCCCTCCCAAAGTACTTCTACACCCGCCATATCAAGAAGCCTTCACCAGTTAAGTCAAAGATTGTATTTGTTGTTTCGTTCCCACGTTCTGGCACTCACGCAATTGGAAGTCTTCTCTCTAATGAGGAAGTCGGTTTTAGGTACTACGGCGAATTCTTTATATTCAATGCGTGGAATTCACAGATTGAACGTATTAATCGCTTCTACCCATTCTTCTCTTTACGTTACTCGCTCAATCTTCGCAAGCAACGCAAGGCATGGAAATATTTTAAATTTGAGACCACTTCACTTGATGCTCATCGCACGATGGCAGCTATCAAAAGTCTTCCAGGTATTCACATCATCAAAATTTTTCCACAACATCTTTCAGATCCTCTTCTGCAGTCGATCATCGCCGAATTCAAACCGCACATCATTTTCCTTCGCAGAAATCACCTCGATCGCTTTGTCTCACACAAGAAAGCAAATGCATCAGGTAAGTGGCACACAGCAAGTACTTCCGATTTAGTGATCGACTTAGATCCACGTGAATTTGAAACATTCATCGCCAACTACACAAAGTTCTATGCAGATTACTTCCACTTTGCCAAAGCTCAAGGGTGTCCTGTTCTCGATATTGATTTTGCAGATCTACATAACCCAGAGAAGGTTCGTCAGATCCAAAAATTTGCTCAATTTGATGATTTCACCAACTGGGATAAGTTAACTCTCGCTCCCACCACCGTAAAGCAAGATCGTTCCAGCAAAGTGCAGGAAGATTTCTTGGCAAAGACTGGAAAGTCTCAATCGGATTACGAGTTCAAGGCTGTGACTTCATGAGCAAAATTACTGCCATCCTCAAAGAACTTGAGAATGAATCGATCGAGATTCTGCGCGAGACAGCTGCTGGTTTCAAGAAGCCAGTAATGATGTACTCAATTGGAAAAGATTCATCTGTCTTATTGCATCTCGCGCGAAAAGCTTTCTATCCATCACCCATCCCATTCCCTCTTTTACACGTTGATACAACATGGAAATTCAAAGAAATGATCTCCTTCCGCGATCGAATCGTTGCAGAGACCAATTCACAACTGATAGTTCATACCAATCAAGAAGGTGTTGAAGCCAATATCAATCCTTTCAATACAAATGCCTCCGAATACACGCGTGTGATGAAGACTGTCGCACTTCGCCAGGCACTTGATATGCATGGGTTTGATGCTGCCATTGGTGGGTCTCGGCGTGATGAAGAAAAGAGTCGTGCCAAAGAGCGCATCTTTAGCGTGCGCGATCCTGGCCATCGTTGGAATCCTCGCGAACAACGCCCTGAACTTTGGCGAACCTACAACACCCGTCTTGCACCTGAACAGACGATGCGCGTCTTTCCAATCTCTGATTGGACTGAAGCTGATATCTGGCATTACATCTTGCAAGAACGGATCGAAGTTAATCCGTTGTACTTCGCGAAAGAGCGCCCGATGGTTGCTCGCGGAGATCAAATGATTATGGTCGATGACGATCGTTTTCAGCTTCGTGATGGTGAGACTCCATTTATGAAGAATGTTCGATTCCGCACACTAGGTTGCTATCCCCTCACTGCAGCTGTCGAATCTCCAGCAACAACAATTGAAGAAGTTGTTGAAGAGGTTCTGCAAGTAAAGCTCAGTGAGCGCGCCACTCGCCTTATCGATGGTGACAATGAAGATTCCATGGAGAAGAAAAAGACTGAAGGTTACTTCTAATGGCCGGCGCAATTGTTCGTCTTCTTACATGCGGAAGCGTCGATGATGGCAAGAGCACGCTCATCGGTCGTCTTCTCGTTGAAACAGACAGTATTCCTCACGACACCGTAGGTGCAGCCCGCAAGGTACGCCGCAGCGGATCAACTATTCCTGCTGGAGAGATTGACTTTAGTTTGCTCACTGATGGACTTGAAGCAGAACGCGAACAAGGCATCACCATTGATGTTGCCTACCGTTCGATGACTCTCCTTGATGGAAAGCGCCTCATCATTAGCGATGCACCGGGCCACGAGCAGTACACGCGAAATATGGTTGTTGCTGCATCCCGAGCTGATATCGGTCTAGTGCTTATCGATGCAATGAAAGGTGTCCGTACACAGACACTTCGTCACTTGACTATCTGTTCGTTGATGGGTGTCTCACGAATCATCATCGCAATTAATAAGTTAGATGCGATGGGCTACAAAGAAGAAGTCTTCGATGCAATTTCCGCTGATATTCAGCGTGCAGTTGAACGTTTAGATGTTAAAGACATCCACATCATTCCGCTGAGCGCACTAGCTGGCGATAACGTCGTATATCCAAGTACCCAGATGCCTTGGTATACGGGGCAGACCTTGCAGGATGCGATTCAAAGCTGGCAGAAGCCTAAAGATCCAACAGCTAGCGGGCTCATGCGCATTCAAATGATTGCTCGCGCAGATAATTTCCGTGGAGTTTCAGGCACAGTCCGCCGTGGAACCTTTACGCAAGGTGAAGAAGTCACCATCTTCCCAAGTAATCAGAAGGCGACGATCTCATCAATTGTCACCTTTGAGAATGAAATTAAAAAAGCAGATACAGATGACGCTGTCACATTAGTTCTGACCCCTGAGGTAGATGCAACGCGTGGTGATGTAATCGCGGCTTCAAAAGATGATCTCATTGCAGCAGATCGTTTTGCAGCCCATGTGGTCTGGCTTAATGAAGATCCTTTGATTCATAGCCGCTCATATTTAATGATTAGCGGGCCATCGACTACACCAGCAATTATCACCAAGATCCGCCATAAGATTGATGTGAATACAGGTGAGCACATTTCATCTGATACCTTGAAGATGAATGAAATCGGCGATGTCGAGATCGCATCCGATATTCCATTGGTAATGCGCCCATATAGCGATGATCGCGAATTCGGAAACTTCATCCTGGTTGATCGCCTCACTCTTAAAACAGTCGGCGCAGGAATGATTCGTCACTCATTGCGCCGTGCATCAAATGTGACTCACCAAGATTACGAGGTAGATAAGGTCCAACGCAGCGCACAGAAGAACCAGAAGGCTCGCGTTGTATGGCTTACCGGCCTATCTGGCTCTGGAAAATCAACAATTGCCAATGCTCTTGAGAAGCGTCTCTTTGCGCAAGGTGCTCACGCTTACGTTCTCGATGGCGATAACTTAAGACTTGGTCTGAATATGGACCTTGGTTTTACGCCGGAGGATCGTGCAGAAAATGTTCGTCGCGTATCCGAAGTTGCAAAACTAATGGTTGATTCTGGTTTGATAGTTATTTCAGCACTTGTCAGCCCATTTGAAGTAGATCGCCAGCGCGCTAAGAGCATCTTCGAAGATGGTGAATTCCTTGAAATTTTCGTTGATACACCTGTAGATATCTGTCGTGCGCGTGACCCGAAGGGGCTCTATAAGAAATCTGCAGCTGGTGAAATTCCTAACTTCACAGGCGTTGGTCAAGATTATGAGCGTCCATCACATCCAGATTTAGTTATCGATGGCACCGCGCCGATAGACGAGAGCGTAGAGAAGATCCTTAAGATTCTCCTATGAACTGGATTCTCTTTGCATTTGTAGGAACCATCGCACAACTCATTGATGGTGCCCTCGGTATGGGCTTTGGCCTCACCAGTTCGACTCTGCTCGTCACGCTCGGCGCATCTGCTGCAGTGGCATCTGCTGCAGTCCACTTTGCCGAAATCGGCACAACTCTCGCATCCGGTGCTTCACATTGGCATGCAGAAAACATTGATAAGAAGATTCTTCTCCGTCTAGCCATTCCTGGCGGAATTGGTGCATTTCTAGGCGCTACTTTCCTTTCTTTCATTGATCTCTCAAGTTCAAAAATCTTTATCTCAACACTTCTTCTCTTCCTGGGATTCTTGTTGCTCTATCGCAACGTCTTTAAGACTGAAGGTCAAGTGAATGTAATTGAGATAAAGAATCCAAAGTTTCTTAGTTACCTCGGATTTACTGGTGGATTCGTCGATGCTTCCGGTGGCGGTGGATGGGGTCCTATTGTTACTCCAACCCTTATCTCCACAACGTCAACTGAGCCACGTAAGGTAATTGGAACAGTAAGTGCGGCTGAATTCGTAGTTGCAGTCGCCGCCTCAGTCGGATTCCTTGCGCAGATCGGTCGCATCGATATTGATTGGGCCATTGTTGGCGGCCTTGCTCTCGGCGGCACAATTGCAGCACCCTTTGCTGCAAAGCTCGTTGGAATTCTCCCGGCTAAGCAACTCGGCATAGTTGTTGCTGTGGCTATTATTGTTCTCAACGCTGTGGCAATCATTCGAGCATAGGTAGGAGCTATTCCATGCGTTTCCTTCTTTCAGTCATCGATTCAGCATCTCGAACCGGATCAACTGATGAGATGGCAGCTATCGACGTCTTTAACGAGAAATTGCAGAACAACGGTCACTGGATCTTTGCTTGCGGCGTCGATTCACCAAAGAGCGCAAAGCTTGTAGATAACCGCGCAGACGCAGGAATTACACTTGATGGTTCATATGTAGATAACGATGAATTCCAAAGTGGTTTCTGGATTATCAATGCGGTAGACCCCGATGAAGCGCTGGCGCTAGCTCACGAGGGATCTAAGGCATGCAACCGTAAGGTCGAAGTTCGCCCTCTTCTTTAATTGTAAGTGAAGGTAATGCTTAGGCCATCATCTGGGTGATAGCTCCAGTCTGCTGATATTTTGCCAAATTTAGCGCTTTGAATTCCATCAAGGGCTCGCGTCATGCTGAGTTTTGATTTAACTGAAGATGGCATGCCGAGAACAGATGTGACACAAGCGAATTGGATATCAGAGACCAAGTATTTGTAAACACCATCTAACTCAAGAGTTTTTCCTTTATCGCTAATTTCTGCACCTAGGGCATTTGTATTTAGTCGACATGAATAGAACGCTTTTTCTGTAAGGTATTTCGCCTTCGCTGCAGCGATTGGGGCAAAATCTACCCAGGCCCACTTACCACTCTTTTGAGTACAAATATATTGAGTGTTTTTAAACGTAAATTTTGAATCTCTATTCTTTACCGTACACGACTTGGTAGACATGTAGTTCGTCTTAAATTTGAATTCATCATTATTTTCTGGAGATAAGTCACTAATCGTTCCATCGGAAGCATAAGCAAAGGCTGAAGCACCTAATGGAGCCTTAATGCATGTTGCAAGTATTTCAAAGGCGATCGCATCTTTATCATCTGTAATCCATGAAGATCCATCACACTCTGGAACTTCTTTAGGATCTTTGGTGCGGACATCAAAAACCTTCATATCAGATTTTGAACTTCCATAGTAATTGATGTCGGTAGTTGTAAATACATACTCGCTGCCAATTTTACCGTCCGTATTTATCAAGATACCTACAGAAGCGCCCTCGACTAGCTTGTCGGGATCCACCTCAGCAAGTGGAAGGACATAAAACTGGAGATAGCCTCCTGAAGTCAGCGCAGCCTGAATGCTTGTGATGTCGAAATGGGCGTTGACGCCTTCTGGATTAAATACATCTTTTTTACTGTAGTAAAAAACTCGATCATCTGCTGCTTGTGAGGTTACTGGGATGAGCGCGCCGATGAGCGTAAGGACTGTGGCCAAAATCAAGCGCATCTTCATAGAACAATTCTTTCATGTTAGCGCTGAGGAAGTATGGGTTCTGAATGGTCAAAAGTGAAAAAGAAAAGCCCTTGGTGTGAAAGGCACCAAAGGCTTAACTCGTGCGCGCGAAGGGATTCGAACCCCTAACCTTCTGATCCGTAGTCAGATGCTCTATCCGTTGAGCTACGCACGCATATTCAGTTGTGAGCGCTCATAGTACCCGTTTTCTTAAACCCGCCCAAATGCGTGCGTAAAGAAAGTAGGGGCGCCTACGATTTCTCGCAAGTGCCCCTACTTCTTACTCAACTTACTTAACTATTTAGCCGACCTTCTTTGTGCGGCCATCTGCAACTGGAACTTGTGTGACCTTTCCAGCAGCCATATCAGCCTTGAGTGCATCTACGAAGATATCGAGAAGAGCACCCTTGACCTTAGCTTGCGCAGGAGAGAAGACATTGAGATATCCATCGCCACCATAGATCAAGAAATCCAATGTGGTGAGTGAATACTCCTTGCTGTCCTTAGCGATTGCTGTTCCATCAAGAGTTGTTACCGAAACGACTCGGCTACCAACTGGCTTTGATGCATCAAATGTGAACTTGAATCCAGAGATCTGTGGGAATCGTCCATCTCCTGGATAGTTTCCACCGACACCATTTTCAAGTGCTTTCCAAAGGTTTGCGCCGGTAACAACTGTTGTTGCAACCTGGTTACCGAATGGGAATACGGTGAATGCATCACCGAGTGTGACATCAAGTGCACCCGTTCCTGTGCGAACAAGAGTGGTATCTGCGGGCACATAAGTCCTTGCAGGGAATGTGTCGCGAATACCGCCACCATTCTGAATTGCAAAGTCAGTCTTGTACTTAGCACGCATGAGATCTGCGATGTAGTTACCCATTGGTGTTTCGCCTGAACGTTCAACAGCTGGTGATCCTCCACGTGGGAATGTTGCTGAGACCTTACCGATCTTGACATCAAGCTTTGCTGATAGTTGATCTTTGTACTTCTTAACCATCGCAGCAGCTGTTGCATCCTGTGTTGTTACAGTGCTGACAACACCAGTGTTAATTGTTGGCGCTGCAGCCTTAAGAACGTGCTGGATTGATTGTCCAACAACCTTGCCAGAGCGAATACAGATTTGGGTACGTGTGTACTCCACGCCTGCATTGCGAACCTGACCGAGAACGACTGGCGGAACGCGTACAGTGCCAGGAATCAGTGACGCAAATGTCTGATGGCTATGTCCACCATAGATTGCGACAGCACCCTTGATCTGTGATGCCAAGAGATTGAGGTCGCCTTTGGCGGTTCCATCAGCATTTTCCAACCAACCTTGGTGAAGTAGTGCAATCACGATGTCTGCACCAGCAACTTTTGCTTCTGAAATCGCTGCATTTATACCTGCAACACCTGGATTGATAGTGATTGTCTTCTTGGCTCCAGATGCATCCTTGTAATCAAGGTTTCCTGGGAAGACTTGTTCGATAGTTTCTGGCGTATTTGAGCCAACGATGCCAATTTTGACACCACCGCGATCAATTATTGTGTAGTTCTTTACGCTCTTTGCTCCGGACTTCATTGCTCCCAATGAATCTGAATTGTAATTTGATACAACCCACTGAAAGTCAGATGCTCCGATTACTTTGTTGAAGTGATCAAGGTTGCGATCATGCTCGTGGTTGCCCAATGTAGAAACATCGAGTTTTGCAAGGTTGAGAGCTTCAATCGTTGGTAGCTCTTCAAACTCTGTTGAGATGGGTGGAGCAGCTCCGATGTTATCTCCAGATGAGAGTGCGACTGTTGCAACGTTTGCTGTGCGGTCTGCCGCCCAGTTACTTGCAAGAAGTGCTGCTCCGAATGAGTTTCCTACTTCGATGGCTCCATGAAGATCGCTGAGCTGTAGAACCTGTACCGCGCGGTTTTGTGCTGATGCAACCGTCGCGAGTTGCTCCTTTGTATAGCTTGTCTTTGATGCCGAAGGCTTAGAGAAGCCATATGCATTAACTGCCTGTACAACTGGCGTTCCACCTGGTTGACCTTGAACAACTGGCATGGTGACAACTGAGTTATTTGTAGCAGGTACAAATATCGGACAAGACCCTGCTCCTGCAGAGACAACATAACCCCTGATTGCAGGTGTTACTGCTGCAGATGGTGTCCACTTAACTACAACACCGCGGGACGAAAGATATGACGTGACATTTGTCGGTGCATCTGGCAACACATATGTTGTTGCTTGTGCAGAAGGAACTAGTACTGAAACTAGTAGCGATGAAGCTAGAGCGAGTGAGCTCCAGCTAAAGATTTTTTTCGATGTAAGGGTTGTCTTCATGGCCACATGTTAGCCAGCACATCATTAACCACTGCCACTTTTAGGTTAAAACGAGGTGGAGTCAAGGCAAATTCTAGATTTTGGCCATTCCTAAAAGTTCATCTTTGGAAGCACTCTTAACCCGAGGTTTACCCTTTAGCTCACCAGCCGTAACTTCAGCAGCGTTGATAGCCTCCCAATGAGACTGCGTTACAACAACAGCATCACCTAGTAATTCGGCAATATCACCCGCAGTCTTCGGAGATTTCAAATCTTCTACCAATAACTTCATCACATCTGTTGAATCTGATTTATTTGTACCGATTACACCTGATGGCCCGCGCTTTGCCCAGCCAACGACATAGAGATTATCTCCAACGCGTCCATCAGCGTTTACCACTTTGCCACCTAGGTATGGGATTCCGCCAAGGGGTTCTGATTCATAACCGATTGCAGTAATGACAAGACCACAAGCAATAGAAAACTCTTCATCGCTTCCGGTCTTAGTAAAGATGATCTCTTCGACTTTACCGTTGCCGCGAATCTCTTTCGGTGTTGCAAGGAATTGAAATTTCATAGTGCGTTCGTGCCCTGCTGGCACTTGTTCTGCAATTAAAGCCATTGCGTCAAGATTGCTCTTCACATCTTTTTCAATGTTCTCACCGGCACGAACAAGTGCTTCATCGATGTCACGCTTTTCGATGATGACATTGGTGTGCTCAAGCTTTGGAAGCTCACGAAGTTCTGGTGACGTAAATGCCGCATGCTCAGGCCCGCGGCGAGCGCTAATCACAACAGTGCGCACTGAACTCGACTTAAAGGCATCGATCGCATGATCTGCTGTATCGGTGGGATCGAGTTCGCTAGGTTCGAGCGCCAACATACGCGCTACATCCATCGCGACATTTCCGGCACCAATAACTACGGCAGTTGATGTACTTAAATTTATGCTCGCATCCTTAAAGTCAGGGTGCGCGTTATACCAAGGCACAAATGTGGCTGCAGACATTGACCCTGGCAAACCCTCACCCGGAATGCCTAACTTCTTACCTAGGGAAGAGCCGGTTGCAATCACCACAGCGTCATAGCGCTCTTTGAGATCTTCTAGCGAAATATCTTTACCGAGCTCGACATTGGCAAAAAGGCGCACATTTCCAGCAGTTGCTACCTTTTCAAAGACCTTTGCAACCGTCTTAATCTTTGGATGATCGGGTGCAACACCGCTTCGCACTAAACCCCATGGCGTTGGAAGGCGCTCAATAATGTCGATTGAAAATGTTAGCTCTTCGTTCTGCAGATTCTGCAGCGCCTGTGCGGCAAAGTAGCCGGCAGGACCTGCACCGACGATTGCTACCTTGTAATGAGCCATGGGTCGAGTCTATTGGATGGAGCGATATTCTTATCTCTATGTCTGAGAACAAGGTAGTTCCTGCAAAGTTGCCGTCTAATCAATTTGATCACTTCTATCGTGGAGGCGATCGTATCGGCGCACTGCGTCACGGACCTGGCGGCCCAATGCGTCCTGAGGAATGGATTGGCTCTGTTACGACGCGATTTGGTGCAGCCGAACAAGGATTATCAAAACTTCCTGATGGAACATACCTCAAAGATGCAATTGCCTCTGATCCGATCGGTTGGTTGGGTGAAGAACACTTCGCACACTTTGGTTTAAGCATTGAGGTACTCGTTAAGTTACTTGATCCAGATCAACGATTACCCGTTCACTTCCATCCAAATAAAGCGTTTGCTAAGCAGCACCTAGGTTTAGATCACGGTAAGACAGAGGCATGGATTATCTTAGAAGCCCCATCCGGTGCTGGTGTTGGACTTGGATTTATAGAGAAGCAGAATAAAGCTGAGTTGCTTGAATTAGTTCGTAACCAAGATTCACAAGCCCTCCTGGCTTCACTTCGTCGCGCTGAAGTTGCAGTAGGCGATGCGATTCTTGTTCCAGCAGGTGTTCCACACGCCATCGATTCTGGAATCTTTGTCCTTGAACTACAGGAACCTACCGATCTATCGGCACTTCTTGAGTGGGAAGGTTTTGCAGTAGATGGAAATAAAGATGGCCACTTAGGGCTTGGTTTCGAAACTGTGACAGACGCTTTGAAACTAGACCCATTGAGTGATGCCGAATTTGAATCACTTGTTACACACAACTTATTTTCTAGTGGAGCACTTCGTTCAATCTTGCCAATTAAGGCCGATGGCTACTTCAGAGCGCACCTTGCTCCTCAATTAGGAGAATTTGAAGCAGGTTTTGCCATCGCCTTAGTGCTTAATGGATCAGGTGAGATTACTTTTTCCAACGCGCCAACAATGTCGATTAACCAAGGTGATGCAATCGTTATTCCACATTTAGCGGGTAGCTACACAATCAGCGGAGCAAATATGATCGTCTGCCGTCCGCCACTTGGTGAATTAGCTAAGAGTGCTCTGTAAATCTCTCAATCCACTTAGGTGGGCAATTAATTTATTGAAGTGCTCAGCGAATTACGCGAGCTGAACCACCTGCAGCCAGCTTTTCTACTTCACTCTTTGACGCCATCGATGTGTCGCCAGGTGTTGTCATAGCAAGTGCACCATGTGCCTGTCCTAGCTTTAAGCTTTTTTGTAGATCGTAACCTTCGAGGAGTCCATAAATCAGCCCTGAGGCAAAACTGTCTCCACCTCCTACGCGATCAAAGATTTCCAAATTTGTAAACGGAGGAACTTCAAAGAAACCTTCTTTACGAGACCAAGCAATCGCGCCCCAATCATTATCGGAGGCAGAATTGACTTTACGAAGTGTTGTCGCGATTACTTGAAGGTTTGGATACGCAGCTGCGACTTTCTCCACCATCTCTTTAAATGGAGCAGTCGACAAGTTGGAATAATTACTATCCAAGCCCTTTACTTCAAAGCCAAGTGATTCAGTGAAGTCTTCCTCGTTGCCAATCATTACATCTACTAGTGATGCTAGCTTCTTATTGACCTTCTGAGCAGTTTCTTTTCCTCCGAGACCATCCCATAAGCTGGGGCGAAAGTTAAGGTCATAAGAAACGACAGTGCCGTGTTTGCGAGCTGATGTCATCGCAGATTCCATGACATCTGGAGTTGTTGTAGAGAGACCCGCAAAAATGCCCCCCGTGTGAAGCCAACGTGCTCCTTGTGCGCCAAAAATTTGGTCCCAATCAAAATCATTAGTTTTGAGTTGTGATGACGCAGTATTTCCTCGATCTGAAACTCCAAGAGCGCCACGAACGCCAAATCCTCGTTCGGTAAAATTCAAGCCGTTACGGACTGAGCGTCCGATGCTGTCGCCTTTAATCCACTTGATCAGTGAGGTATCTACCCCGCCCATCAGAATGAGATCGTTGATTAGTTTCCCAACCTCATTGTCTGCAAGTCCTGTAATAACTGAAGTCTTAAGTCCAAAACACTTAGCTAAACCGCGAGCAACGTTGTACTCACCACCACCCTCCCAGGCGGTGAAACTGCGAGTGGTCCGAATCCTTAAATCGCCCGGATCAAGACGGAGCATGACTTCTCCAAGTGAGATTGCATCAAATTTTACTTCGCCCATTGATTTAATTTTTAGCATTAACTGATTCCTTTATTTGCCGCACGGCTGCTAACGCCTGAGTGGTTAATTGACTAATTTTCTCGTATTCACCCTGATCTACCAGTGTCTGTGGAACCATCCAGCTACCGCCTACGGCAGCCACTTTCTTTGATTGCAAATATTCAGGGAGCAATCTCAGATCTATTCCGCCAGTGGGAATAAAGCGAAGATCCTTAAATGGCGCTGACATGGAATTCAAAGTTTTCATACCTCCCAGTGCTTCAGCCGGGAAGAACTTCAATACTTGTAGGCCAAGAGAGAGACCGCGTGCAATCTCTGATGGAGTTGCCACTCCTGGGTAGTACGGCATTCCCGCACTAATTGCTGCCTCAGCAACTTCTACTAACAACCCAGGTGATACTGCAAAATCTGCCCCTAAATCAATGGTCTTCTCCATATTCTCAACTGAATTAATCGAACCAACGCCAAGGTGGAGGCCTTCTACTTTACGTAGCTCTTTATATGAATCCCAGCTCGATTCGGTCCGTAGGGTCAACTCAATTACTGGAAGTCCTACAGATATCAGTGTTTCTCCGAGTGCTCTAGCGTTAGATGGTTGATCAATGACCAGGACCGGGATTATTCCGTAATCTAAATAATGATTCATATTAATTCTTTATCAAGTATCCGCCATCAGCGGTGAGGATCGATCCTGTAATAAATGATGATTCTTCGGAGGTTAAGAAGTAGATAGCGGAAGCAATTTCTTCAGCTGTTCCAACTCGCTTGAGCGCATGCATATTTTCAACATTCTTTCTATACGCAACCGGATCATCGGCCAGATTTAAGCCTTCAACGGTAAATGGGGTTTCGATCCAGCCGGGAGCAACGGCATTAACCCTGATGCTGGGAGCTAGTTCAAGTGCCAATGACTTTGTGAGTGAATCGACCGCACCTTTCGTAGCTACATATGCGGCATATCCAACCGATCCGATATGAGCGGAGATCGAGCTCATATTCACGATGGTTGCATTGTGACTCTTCTTAAGGAATGGAGTGAGGTGCTTGATACCGATAACCATACCCAGGACATTTACATCAAACATATCCCGCCATTGATCCAAACTTGCTTCCTCAATTTTGTCGAAGTAATTTCTTCCTGCGATATTTATGAGAGAAGAAACCTCTAGCTTGTTGCTGCCTATAAATCCTGTGATCTCTTCCCATATTTTTTCATCATAAACATCTCCAACAAAAGAATGGTTGGCATTTTCTGATGGTTTCAAATCAAGTCCGATGATTGTGAAACCTTTAGAGCGAAAGAGTCTGGCAACAGCACCGCCCATGCCGCCAGCAGCACCTGTTACTACAACGGTTTTCATAATCAATGGCCCACTACGGAGAGAATGACTCCAGAAAATGGCGGTAGGCAGAGGCTGCCTTCGGAGTGGATGCTCTGCTCCCCGGCGCTAACCAGAATCGAAGCCGCGCTACCAAATCGAGGATCATTAATCGTCTGGGTTTGATCACCGAAATTGGCTGCCACAATTACAACTTTCCCAGATGCGTTTCTAGATTGCAGAAACACATCGCCAGGTATCCACTCTTCTGTCCACCAAGAGATTCCATCTTCACCATTTAATAGTAGTTGCTTGGTCTTAGAAATCTGAGGCAGAAGTTCCTCAATTCCGATCTCGCCTCCACTAAACATCATGAATGGACCAGGCAAGGTAGCAAAGACCATTGTCAGTAACTTCACCTGAGGGAGTGTGAACTGCTCTCGCCGCCACTTCTTTCCCCAAGATGGCCACCAGAAAGTGTCATGCGAATCGATGTGATGCGCCGTTACAGAACCACGAGGGAGCATCGCATTACGAGATTCAAACCAACCAGCTAAATCTTTTGCATTTGCGATTCCCCAAGGGGTGCGGGCTTTTGCATCACAAATAGCTGTAACCAACCATTGTTCGTCATAGTTGTAATTCAAATCCATCGACTGCCTGAAGGAATGGCCTGAAGGTTCTGTGTACAACAAAGAATCACTCTTGATTGATTTCATCACTGGTCGAAGTCGTTCGAAGAGCCCTAAGCAGCCAAGTGCGGAAGCACCCGCGCGGCCGCGAGACCAATCTGCCCAATTGGGAAAGTCGTTGTAGGAAGGAGCATCAAATCTAAAACCGTCAACATCTAATTCTGTCATCAGGAATCGACATGCATCGATGAAGTAATTCTGCCAATCTCGATTACTGGCATCAAAGGCTTTTGTATAGACACCCTGCACGTTATTAGCAGAATCTCGATAGAACCAATCTGGGTGTTCTGCAATGAGGTGAGAGACTGCCGGACTGCCTTCATACCAATACTTTTCAAAGTCGAGAATGTGTCTCGACCATGCAATCAAATAGTTATCCCAGTCATTAACATCTGCTGCAAAACTATCTGCAGTGTCTTCAGAAACTAGCTTTGCATAAGGTCCACTACGAACGCCATCTGCAGCTCTCTTGATGATCTCCTTGTCGAGAACACCATGTAGCAAAATATCCAAAATGATTTTGATTCCGCGCGAATGGCACTGCTTAACCAGTTCAACCATCAAGTCTTTAGGGCCATATGAGGTATCAATATCCCAGTAATCATGGATGTTATAGCTTGGATATGGCTGCCGAGGCATGAGTTGAATGCAGGTGAAACCCATAGCCTTAACTCGATCAAGGTCGGCAATCAAATCACTTACCTCAGGATATGGACTGTATTTGTACTTTTCATTAAAGACTGAGAATCCAACTTGGGCTTCATAAATCATGGAACCGTTGATCCAAGATGGTGGGTTATTTGGTGAAGTGATGGATTTTGCACGGAGCCAACCATCAAAGATCTCTGGAAATTCTGCCCAGCTATCAACTGAAAGATCTCCGGAAAGAATCGGTAGCTCTACTGAATTTACAACTTTGAGATCAGACCCGAAATTCGAATCAATGTTGACCTTAAAGCTACTTTCGCCTTTTCCAGCAAACGCTACAAGTGGAATTTCGATTCGATTGTCTGGCCATAGCGCAATACACCCGTGTGCATCGGATACGGCAAGAATCAGCCCAGATGAACCACGTAATCCCCCTAGAGGGCTTACTCCCACACCTGATGTGACGCTTTGAATTGGCACAAGATTGCGCAAACCATTTCCAGGTATCTGAACCTTCCACGCATCTTTAGGAAGTTCAATCGTGAGTGACAGCGAGAAATTTCGAACCAAAACTTTTTGATCCCCAAAGAAGTTTATGGATGCTGTGAAACCAGGTCCTTTACGATTGAGTGCGTATCTGTACTCTGCCAAAACTCCACCGAGGTTAGCTTCGACCCGCCATTCAATTCCTTCATTTGTGATTGATTGTTTGGGTTTAGATATCGATTTTGATTCTGTAATACTTGTTGTATCGAAGTATTCCAAACCACCGGTCGCAGCTCTTCGCTCAGAACCATCGATGAGTAAATTAATTGCAGAGGAAACCACAACTTCTCGTTTTGTGGATTTACCGAAATAGATGAGTGACGTGAGAAGGCCAGTCTCTTCATCTAAAACCAGGTGGTGATCCGACTCTGGATGCGAAAGTGTAATTGTGCCCATGTTACTTAACGAGTCAGTTTTCCAGAGAACCTACGGTGCCCAATCAATGACAAAACGATTACTAAACCGAAACCAAATGATGTCCAGTATCCGTCTAGTCCAGCGGCAACAACACCGGTTTGAATAAACACAACTGTTGCTGCGCCAATTACAAGACCACCGATGGTGCCCTTGCCTCCGGTAACCGCAGTGCCTCCAACAAAGACGGCAGCTAGCGTTGGAAGTAGGTAGCCATCACCCATTGTGGGGAAGAAGGTACTGTTCAAGAGAACTGCAAAGATTCCTGTGAGTGAAGAGCAAACACCAATAAGGATAAATGCCAGAGTTTTTGTTCGCTCTATATCAACACCCATTGCACGACCAGCCTCTGGGTTATCGCCTGCGACCTTCACATGAATTCCAAAACGATGTCGGTGGAATATAACTCCTAGAATGATGGCAATTCCTGCACTCCAAAACATTTGAGCGGGCATTGGACCCCAAGAACCGACCAAAATGGCGCGGAATCTAGAGTCATCTATATCTGTGATTCCTCGGACTACACCGTTATTTAGAATATTTGTGAGTCCAACAAGTGCGAAATTCATACCCAAAGTTGTGATCAATGAAGAGAGTCCCAAGCGGGTTACGAGTAAACCATTGATCCAACCACAAGCGATTCCCGTAAGCAGTGAGGCAGAGATTGCAAGGGGGAAGTTCAAGTTTGTTTGTTCTAGCGTCCAGGTAAAGGCTAAAGCGCTAATTGCAATAATCGATGGAAAAGATAGATCGATCTCACCGGCTGCTGTTATGTAGACAAGGCTCAATCCAACAATTGTGAATAGTGGCAGTGATAAGAAAATTGCCGTGTAAATGCCCACCGTTAAAAAGACCTCGGGAGCTGCAACGATGAAGCCGACCATCATCACCAAAAAGAATATTGCAGCACCAAATACTGGTCTGTACTCCTCAGGGATGAGAACTTTTTTCTTTGGGGTTGCAACATCAGTTGTCATTATTGGTCCTTCTTTGCGAATTTATGTAGGAGGGCAATGAATTCATCAGCAGACATGTCACCTTTAGGTTCGTCATACACAACTCGACCACGCTCAAGGATTACAAATCGGTCTGCAACCATGTGTGCATCCCATGGATTGTGACTAATAAAAATTACGGACTTCCCAGCTTTCTTCAAGTCTCGGATAAAGTCCATGACTTCTGCCGCCTCTGAAAGGGCCATTGCAGTTGTCGGCTCGTCGAGCATCACGAGTCTGCTCTCAAAGAGAATTGCACGCGAAATGGCAACGCCCTGTCTCTCTCCGCCAGATAATTTATTCACCGTTGATTTTGGAGTCCAGACTTTGGATGTGTATCCGATCTTTCGCATCAGCGCTTCGGTCTCTTCAATCTCGGCTTTTCTAGAGACAAACCCAAATCGATTAGTTATTTCGCGACCAAGAAACACATTGGCATAGATAGATTGTTGCTCAGATAGAGCACGGTTTTGGTGAACTGTTTCAATTCCTCGATTGCGAGCTTTTCCAGCGCTCCATTTTCCAACTTTTTCACTATCAATGATGATCTCTCCCCCAGCATCTGGGGCTTCAGTGCCGGCAATAATCTTAGTTAAAGTTGATTTACCCGCACCGTTATCGCCAACAAGAGAAACAATCTCACCAGGATAGAAATCTAGATTGATCCCCTCGAGTGCGAATACGCGTCCAAAGGACTTGCTCACATTGTTAAGAGAAACTATCGGCGTTACTGCGCTTTGATTCATTATCTAGATTCACCTCTCGGAAATGATTAAATTGTAAGGATTAAAAGAATTCTTATCAATAACTTTTTAAATAAGAGTCGACCAGGCGCAGTTACCTGCGCCTGGTCGACATTTTTATTACTTTATCTGATTCCCTTTGGAAGAGCTGCAACTGTCTTGTAATTGTCAACAGTCACAAACCCTGCAGAAGTATCGACGCTAGCTGGTGATAGTCCGTACTTCTTCTGGAGGCAAAGTGAAACGATTGGCATATAGCCTTGCTTGAATGGCTCCTGGTCTGCACTGAGCTGGATGTAGCCCTTTGCAAATCCAGCGAGAACAGTCTCGCCGAGGTCGAAACCTGCAACCTTAACTTTTCCTGGCTGTAGGCCTGCTGCCTTGAAGTAGTTCTCTGTGTTTCCAAGTACTGGTCCTGCAGAGACGATCAACTTCAAGTTCTTTGTCTTCTTAATTGAAGCGGTAAGAGTTGAAGTAACAAGGCTTGGGTTTCCGTTTGTGTCACCTAGTGGTGTTAGGTTCAACTTAGTTACCTTTACTCCGGCCTTCTCGAGTGTTGCAACTGTGCCGTCTTCGCGATCAGAACGTCCCGGTACTCCGAAGGTTCCAACAACAATTGCGCCATCACCCTTCTTTAATCCGAAGTCTTTGATTGCGCGCGCAGCTAGCAAGTTACCCATCAATTTAAGGTTAGCGCCAGTAAATCCGCCGTTAATCAAATCGATTGACTTTCTTGCAGGAACGTTAGCCATGTCGACCAGAATTCCAGCTTCTTTTGCTTTCTTCATATTTGGAAGAATCGCAGCATCACCAGGGTGACCCATGAATGAAATTGCATCTGGCTTCTTCGCAATTTCTTCTGCGAACTTCTGCACCATGGTTGGGAAATCCCATGCTGATGAGATGATCGTTACGTTAGCGCCTGTATCTTCAGCTGCTTGCAACGCACCTTTTTGTAGGATGTCAGAGAATGGATCTGAAGTTCCACCCTTGAAATAACTGATGTTCACACCGGAGCACCAACCTGCAGCCGAGCTTGGCGCTGCTGTTGAAACCGCTATGAGAAGCGATCCCAAAAGTGCCATGGCAGTGGTTATTGCACCTGCCTTGCCAAAAACCTTCATTTATTGCTCCTATCGTTGTTTGGTTGTCAGACTTGTCAGACAAGTAAGATTGGTGCATAGTGTCCTCATGCGCTTTGAGCTTGTCAAGGGTCCGACCCCGCCAGAAGTAAAGATGTTATGAAGAATTTATCTAATCTGAAGGTGGCGGTAACCGGAGCCCTAGGTGGAATAGGAATTTCTACCCTTAAACATCTGCAATCTGTGGGCGCCCAGTTAGTTGCAATAGATCTTCTTGATCCAGAAGTCGCAGGTAAGGCGCTAGCTGAGAATGGAATCACCGTTGATTCCTATCACCAGGTAGATATCACTGATTCAGCCGCGATTAGCAATCTTCTTGATTCACTAAAAAGTAATTCTGTTCCTGGGGCCCTGGTTAGCCTGGCCGGCATTGTTCACGTTGGTGCAATACATGAACAGAGCGAAGATGCTATCCGTGAAGTTTTTGAGGTAAATGTCATCGGTCAAACTTTGATCGCACAAGCATTTATCAAGCAGTGGCTTGCCACCGAAAGTTCAGGAAACATAATCTTTACAAGTTCATGGATTGATCACGTTCCGTGGCCCTCTGTCACACCTTATGCCGCTTCCAAAGCTGCCATCGTCGCAATATCACGCGGTATCGCACGCGAGTTCGCGACAAAGAAAATACGCTCGAACATAATCTCCCCCGGCATTGTCAATGTAGGAATGGCGGCCAAGCAGTGGAGAGAAGAATCTGACTATCGCCAAAGGGCACAGCGAGCTATCCCACTTGGATATCTTCAAGATCCATTAAGCGTTGCGCATGGCATTGAGTTTTTACTCTCAGAAAAATCAAGTTACATGACTGGATCGAATTTGTTAATTGACGGTGGTGCAAGCTTGTATCCCTTAGACCCAGAAGAGGTGATGTAGTACATGAAGACCCCGATTTCACAAGACAAGTTAGCGATTGAGTTAACTCGTCGATACATAGTCGGTGACGAGTCAGTTGATTCGCTCATGCCTTCTGCGCGCGTGCTAGCTGAAGAGTATGGAGTTTCTCGGCTCTTTCTTCGAGAAGTTCTAGCTGGCTTGCAACGTCAAGGTCTGATCGAAACCGTTCCCGGTCGCGGAGTTTATGTTCGTAAGCCGCATATGTTAGATGCAGCAAAGAATGTCCACACAACTCTTAGACAATCAGCTGCAACAGGTCATAACTTGATTGAAGCTCGAGCAAACTTAGAACAAGAAACAGCTCGCCTAGCAGCAATGCGTGCAACAGATAACGATATTGAGCAGTTGGAGATTGCATTGTTGGCATTTGAAGGTGCCACCGATCTTTTGGCACGAGCTGAAGCCGACATCGCCTTCCACGCTCTACTTGCTAAGTCCACTCAAAACCCAGTGCTGCAGGTTATGTTTGGCTCGATCACAACTCTGACCTTTGAAATCATGTTGCGTTCTTTGGCAGACCCAGAGACTGTCGCAAAAGGTGCACCTCTTCACCATACAATTTTGAAGGCAGTAAAGAATCAAGATCCAGAATTGGCAATGAAGGCGATGTCTCAGCATCTACACCTTGCTGAAGATACTTATGCATCTGATCTTTCAATCCCCCTTTCAGATGTAGCGGCTCGAATCGTGAAAGATGTACTTGGTGATTCGCGCACAGTGCATGAAGTTCTTGAACAAGCTCTTAAAAAGTATTCGATGGATATATTGAGGTGAGCAAGTGAAAATAACTGAAGTACGTACATATAACCATGAGGATTTCCCTAACCTGATCCAGGTTGAGGTAAGCACTGATGAGGGAATAACTGGAACCGGTGAAAGTTATTACTTTGGAAACTCGATTGCATCATTTATACAAGAGTTCCTTGGGCCTACTATTCTGGGTGAAGATCCCCTCAATAACGAAGCGCTTTCGGAAAAAATGCACACTTACGTGGGATATAACGGCTCTGGAATTGAAACTCGTGGACGGTCTGCAATTGATATAGCAATTTGGGATATCAAAGCTCAAGCTGCGGGCCAACCTTTATATCAATATCTTGGTGGAGCACACGATCGAGATATTCGTTTTTATAACACCTGTGCTGGGCGCGGATATATGCGTAAATCCAACCAATCAAGTAAGTCATGGGGAATCGACCAAGACACTGATGAGTTAGAAGATTTAAAGGGGTTTCTCTCAGATGCTGGCGAATTAGCGCACGAGCTCTTGGGCGAGGGCATCACTGGAATGAAGATTTGGCCACTTGATGTTTATGCTGAGAAGAACAACGGTCAAGATATCTCCGATGAAGACTTAAGGGCTGGCTTAGAACCGTTTCGAAAGATTCGTGAGCGCGTGGGCAACAAGATGGACATCATGCTGGAACTACATGCGCTCTGGTCACCTAAGGCTGCCAAAAAGATATTTGATGCTGTCAAAGAATTTGATCTCTTCTGGGTGGAAGATCCGATCTATCCGGATCTAGTTGATGAGCTTTCTATTCTGCGAGGTGCGGGAATGCCGAGAATCGCGCACGGTGAAACGGTCGCAAGCCAAACTCGAGTGAACCAATTATGCGATCGTGGCTTGATCGATATTCTCACTCTCGATTTAGGTTGGTGTGGTGGATTTACCCAAGGTTTGAAGATGGTGGAAAAAACGAAACAGACCGGAGTAAAAATTGCTCCGCACGATTGCACTGGCCCAATTGGACTGATTGCCGGTCTACATCTTGCCTTAGCCTCCGAAAATGCGATTATTCAAGAAACAGTGCGAGCAAGTTTGAGAACTTGGTATCCGCATCTCGTTACAGATTTACCGATCCTTTCTGGCAATAAAATCTCACTGAGTCGTGAAAAAGGACTTGGGGTCTCTCTGAAAAAGGAATTCGCTGAGTCGCCTCAGATGAAGTCTGTGAAGATTCGTTAGAGAATGCTTGGGTATGCGGCAAGCTTTACAAATGTAGTTGCAATTGCCACCGCAAATGTTTTTGGCGGAAAAGCAACATCGATTCGTGACTGGCGAGTCACTTTTCGGGTTACAAGTTCAATAATTCTAGTAATCGCACTGGTATTTGCATTCTTTGATAAAGCCGCCTTTCAACGAGAAGATTTCTTGATTGGATTAGTTGCCGGCATCTCAGGTGGGTTAGGAATTCCATTTGCCTACAGAGCTTTCTCAAAAGGTCCCGTGGCCTATGTGAGTCCTCTGCTATCAGTTGTTCAAACCTGTGCACTTGTGTTATTTGCGATTAGCACCGGAGAATCTGTTGGCTCAATTCTCTTTATCGCTTTTCTCTTAGGGATCATCGGTGTTTATCTAGCAGGAAAGCCCCGCGTTTTGGTCGCAGCAAACCTATTTGCAGTTTCCAAAACCACGATTGCGGCCGCTCTTCTTTTCTCGGGTTTTGGTATCGGGATGACCCAGCTCGCTGAAGGCCAAAACAATACGGGCCTGGCAGGTGCTAGAACGGGTGTTTTCTTAGTGGCCTTCATTTTAGTTCGTAGTAGTTCACCCAAGGTTGATGGAAAATCTAGAAACTCTTGGCTCGTCTTCACTGTTGTATCTGCTCTTTTAGAATTCACTGCAAACTATTCTTATGTTATTGCAGTCACCAATTTAGATTTGGCAAAAGTTGGCGTAATCCTCTCAACGAGCTCAATTTTTGCGACACTCATTGCGATCCCAGTGATGAAGCAGAAGCCAAGGCTGGTAAATTGGATAGGAATAATGATCGCAACATTCTCCTTAGTTCTGGTGGCACTGGCATGATGACAAATTCACAAAGGGATCTTCGCCTCTTTGATGATCGATCCTGCAATCTTGGTGAGGGGCCAATAGCCACTGGTCCTTTAAACAATGAGGTGTGGTGGGTTGATATTTTGGGCAAAAAGGCTTTATCAAAGAATGTTTTTGATGGATCGACGGAAGAATTAGCTTTTCAAGAGGATGTTGGCTTCCTCATTCCTTGTAGTAACGGTGACTTCATAGCCGGAACTGCATCTGGACCCGTACGAATGACTAGAGAAGGCCATGTGTCTCCACTGCCAACACGCAAAAATGCAGATGGACACCCTGATGGTTTCTCACAGCGATGGAATGATGCCAAAGTTGCGCCCGATGGACATCTTTGGTTAGGAACAATCGCTTACGACATTCAAGCACATCCTGATGGGTGCGCTTTATACAGATTAGATAAAAACGGGAAAGAGTTAACAAGAGTTATTGATGGTGTCGGTATCAGCAACGGTCTTGCCTGGAGCGCTGATGGAAAAACTCTTTTCTTTATTGATTCGATTACTCTCTCAATTGATTGCTTTGATTATCACGACGGCCAGATATCAAATAGAAGGCGCATGTGGACTGCTCCAGATGATTCTTACGGTGTTCCAGATGGAATGTGTATCGATTCTGAAGATGGACTTTGGGTTGCTTTTTGGGGTGGAAGAAAGGTCAGACGCTTTAACTCTCAATTTGAAATCACCGATGAAATTGAACTGCCACAACCTTACGTAACTAGCTGTGCATTTGCAGGACGAGATCTAAATCTTCTAGTTATAACCACTGCTCGATTTGATCAAACTGGTGAAGATGGTGACATAGGAAAGACTTATGTCGCAAAAGTTTCAATCACAGGGACATCAACGCAAATCTTCCAGGGATAGAAAACAGTCATGACCAAGTGGGTCATTGCTATCTTCTAAAAAAACCCTAAGACTCTACCCATGAAGAGAATCCTGCTCTCGCTCACTTTGGTCTATGCGCTTATTGCCCCACTAGACGCGATGGCGGTCATTAAAGTTGGAGGTAGCTGCAAGAAGGTCGGACAAATATCTACCTTCGCAGGCAAGAAGTATGCATGTACTAAGAGCGGCAAAAAACTTCTTTGGAGAGTGGTCTCTCCCGCTACGAAACCAACTCCAACTCCAACTCCAACTCCGACGCCGACTCCTACGCCGACTAAACCAAATAACTTAAGTACAAATAGTTCTATCGCCTCATTGGGTGCATTAACAAATGTGAGTGTGTGTAAAACTAGAGATCTCACAACGCGCAGCAGCGGCAATAATGGTTTCCCGCGTCCTCAAGGTTCATTACTTGGTGCTGTTTCTCCAAAAATTCTCTTTATCCCGCTTAAGTTTTCAGATACACCATCTTTCTCTGACGCTGATTTAGCTCGTATTCAAGAGACACTTAAGGAAGTTCAGGATTTCTATAAGAAAACTTCGTACGGTTTAGTAAATATCCAATATGAGATATTGGATAAATCTAAGTGGCTCACCATAGAAAAGTCTGCAGAATCTTATGGATTAACCAATCCTCGGCCTCAACAGAACAACACAGAGGCGCTCAAGGAGATTCTCAGCAAAGTTGACCCTTCGATAAACTTTGATTTATACGACGGAGTTACTCTTGAAACCGTTCGCTTTCCTGGACAAGGTGTTGGCCAAGCATTCTTAGGTCAGATATTCCCAACACGAAATGGAAGCGCTAAGGGAGTTTCGCTAGAAACGGCCATGGCGGCGGGTAGTTTCCAAACCCTTGCTCACGAATTGGGCCACACCTTATTTGGGCTAGAGGATCTATATGTATTTTTAAATGATCAACGCCCATCAGTAACGGGGGGGCCAAACCCAGCAGGATCTTGGGACATGATGAGCAACTCATCGCCAGAATTTTTTGGGTGGAGTAAGTTTTTGAACGGTTGGTTAGGAGACCAACAAATTCGATGCTTAAGTAATCAGATAAATACAGTTCACTATTTAGAAAGTCTTGAGCTTTCAAGTGATAGGCCCAAGCTAATTCTTATAAATCTTCAGGAGGGGGTAACAATTGGTGTCGAGGTTCGACAGTTCATTAGCTCTTCTGCTCGGGGTGCTCTGGTTTATAAAGTTGACTCAAGAGTTAATCATGGCGATGGGCCAATCACCGCACAACGTGAGTTGCTTTATGCAGGAAACTCCCTTGTGATTGATGGGTGGAAAATTACACCCCTAGAAGAAGGTGCCGAGGGCATGTTGATCAAGGTGGAAAAAGTCGGTTGACCTCCTGAAAGGTTTAACCCCTCACTTCGCTAGGAATATGATCAATTTTTGGCCAAGCGATGTAGCGAATGAGGATGTTACGTTTTAGACCAACCAGGTGGGCAAACAGCAGCATCAAATGTTCGCACTTGAGATGCTTTCCTGCAGACAACTGCATTAGCCCCCGCGACCGATGATTCCACCTTAGGGAAGATGATCGATGTAAAGACCTTACTTTCTCCCACTGCATTTTTTGAGATTAAATTTAGAATCAACTTCTTGCCGGCCATTGATACAGGAATATCGATTTTGAATACCGATTTCCCGCCGATTGTCTTACCTTTCACTTGATTGGATTTGCTTATCTCTAAATCAGAGGAGTACATGTATGTCTCTACCGCCCGCGAAGATTGATTGGTATCAATTTCAACAGTTATTCCGTGGCCCTTCTCGGTAAAGTTATAGACCAAGTTCTTGGGAGGGTTTGGGATTTTCGAGGCTTCAAGTTCGACATCTGAATTCTGAGCCGGAATTTCAATAGTGCTCGAGTATGCGTTCGACTCGGCGCTCTTCTTGGCACTTACTACATTGAAGGCAAGATCCTGACCGTACATAGCGCTAGTTAGTGGCACAGCTAGAGTTGCAACTTTGCCCTTTATGGTTGCATAAATCTTTTTTGTTGATATCGAAGGTAGTTGAAGATAGACCGAATCTGGAGTCAATCCTTTTGAGATATCAATTGAAATATTCAACTTCTTCTTCGCAAAGGTAAATCCCGTGATTACCGGCATTGCTGGCTTCACAGAAGATAACTTTGGGTTGAGATCAGAAGCCAATACCCCTACAAACTTGCCATTTTTGATGATAACTCGAGGAAAACTTGCTCCTTTGATATCGCCGTTTGAATTAAATCCAATTATTTCTCCGCTAACGCTCTTGCCAGAATATGCCTTAACGCAAGCCAAAATCGATACTCTTGAAGAATTCCCTTTACTGATGCAGTCTAGAAATACTTTTGCAGCATCTAGCGAGGTTGCGGCAAGGTCAGGAATTTCATTACCCATAGTATTTTTATAGTCGAACTGAAGTTCAAGGGGTAGTGAAGTAGGCGGGGCAAAACTCGTAGCGAGTAGAAGGCCCTCCGCGAGAGGTGCTCCGATTAGCTTGATAAATTCAGGAGAAAGAGATCCATCGCCCAGTGCTATTCGGTTCTTGTACCCCGCTAGACGCAATTGGCGAACCAACCTACTGGTACTTGGGAAGTAACCAGTTAGAACCACCGAAGTTGGATTTTTTGAAAGAACTTCTTGAACTGTTGAAGAATAATCTGTTGAGATTGCAGAGACTTTGATATTTCCAATAAAGGAGAGTCCTGTCTGAATGAGTTTTTCTTCCAAATTCGAAAAGTCCTGCTCGTCGGTGATTAAGAACGTTTTCGGATTAGAAATACCCTCCACTGCTAACTTTGCTAATGCTGCTCCTAGTCTTTCATCTGTTTGCGCTACACGATGGAAAATGGGGCCGCCATACCTCGAGTTGGTTGGATCGGTAAGTACAGGATTTGTCGCCGACGGTGAAATCAGAGCAAGCGAGCCGTCTTTATAAAAGGGAAGAGATGCAGTTGTCGCACCTGAGTAGCTAGGACCGACTAGCCCAATAATTGATGAGTCTGCAGCGATCACTGGTGCCAGTTTTACTGCGATAGCTGGATCGCCTTGATCATCAACTTGGACTATCTCAACTTTGATTTTCCCAGAATTTTTCTGATTGAACTTCGTGACCATGTATTCAACGGCTTGCAATTGCTGCAAGCCCAAATCAGCCTCAGGGCCACTTAGAGGACCCTGGAAAGCAATTTTGATTCTCTTTTCGGCAGCGATTGCCGGTTGCGCATAAATTCCATGTGTCATAAATAGCCAAGAGAGAAGAAGTGCTATGCCCTTTATCAAACGGCGACTTGATGACATCTACAGATTCTACCTACTTCACGAAGGTACGAACACGATGACCATGAAAGTGATGGAGCGGAGACGAGGAGATTTGAACTCCTGAAGGGTTTAACCCCTTACCTCGTTAGCAGTGAGGCGCACTCGACCGGGCTATGCGACGTCTCCAAGTGTGAGGCAAGTCTACCGCCTCTTTTCCTAATTGTTAATCGGGGTACTTGGAGGCTAAGGCTTGATGTGGATCTTAGGTCCATCGCCAATAGCGCCCGGTCGCTTTCCAGCTAACACTTGATCGCACACTTCGAGTGAGACAACACTTGCAATAAGCGGACGCGGATTGATTGCTCCCGAACTCAGTAACTTTACTGCGCCTGCAATCCCAGGAGATCCACTTAATATGCCAACAGCAGTCAGATCTTTTAACACTAGGGTGCGACTATCAATCATGCTTGGAACACCTGCGATACCGATGTAAACAACTGTGCGACCAGGCTCGAGAAGTTCGAGTGCCAGTGCTGGAATGTCCTGATTAAATGTTGCATCAATAATTGCGTGGATTGGTAGTTGTGGAATTGCATCGAGGTGATGCACGCCAGCAAAACCAAATTGTTGCGCAAATACAAGTGAGCGATCTTCAACGCCAACTAAGTGAACTTCGATTCCTCTACTTTTTGCAATGAGTGCGCAGAGCAATCCAATTGTTCCGGGACCAAAGATAAAAAGTCGCTCTCCTGTCGTGAGCCTTGTGGCATCTACTGACCTGAGTGCATTTCCAGTAGGTTCAACCATCGCACCGAGTGCTGGGTCTAAGTCGTCAGGTAATTCGTGGGCTGCGAACTCAGGAATAACAAGCCTCTGCGCAAGCGCGCCGGGATATCCATTGCGAATTCCAACTTCGTCACGATCGTGGCAGAGGTGTTGGTATCCGCTTGTGCATCGATCACATTCTTGGCACCCAAGCATGGTGTCGCCTGTAATGAATTTTCCTAGCCAAGATTTATCAGCAAGTGTGCCGGTTTCGATAACGCGACCACACCATTCGTGTCCGAGTTGTAGTGGGTACTTAGCATGGCCACTCGCAAGATAAGCCATATCCCCATTGAAGAATTCGACATCGGTCCCGCAGATTCCCACACGTTCAATCTCAACTAACAAATCATGTTCACCGATCTGAGGCTCAGGAACTTCGATAACAGAGCCCACTTGCGGGCTAGTAATGACAAATGCTTTCATTTTTTTCTACGTAAACTTAGTGGGACTCGCGTGGTGTGGCAGATCCACTAGCGCCATGTAAGAAATCTAGATCCGCGCCTAAATGCGCTTGCTGCACATGATCGATGTACATGCGCTCCCACCCACGTCGCGGTTGAGCGAGTGCATCAAGCATTTCCTGAGATGGTGTGCGCGCTGCAAGTTCAGCATCGCTGATTTTCACATTGAGTGTGCGTGCTGGAACATCGAGTTCAATCAAGTCACCGGTGCGGATTCGTGAAAGCGGGCCTCCTGCGGCGCCTTCTGGAGATACATGCAGGACAACGGTTCCAAATGCAGTTCCACTCATACGTCCGTCACAGATGCGAACAAGATCTTGTATGCCGCGTTCGAGTAATTTCTTTGGAATCGCCATATTGGAAACTTCTGGCATTCCTGGATATCCCTTAGGCCCACATCCGCGCAACACCAAGACGCTATTTTCATCAACATCTAAATCAGGATCATCGATACGTGCATGAAAGTCTTCGATACTTTCAAAGACAACGGCCTTTCCTGTGTGAATTAATAAATCAGCACTTGCAGCTGCTGGTTTGATGACAGCGCCATTAGGTGCGATGTTTCCATGCAAGACTGCGATACCTGCCTCGGCCTGCAGTGGTTTCTCATAAGTTGCAATTACTGTTGAATCGTAAATCTCTGCGCCTTTGAGACTGTCGACTAAAGGCTTGCCCGTAACATTGATGGCGCTGCGATCCAGATGCTTTTCAACCTGTGCCAGTACAGCGCGTAGACCACCTGCGCGGAAGAGATCTTCCATCAGATGTTCACCGGCTGGTTGTAAATTAACAAGCAGCGGGATGCGAGAACCGATGCGATCGAAATCACCAAGTGTGAGTTCGACGCCAGCTCGTCCTGCGATTGCAAGTAGGTGAACGACAGCATTTGTGGATCCGCCGATTGCACCCAGTGCCACGATTGCATTGGTGAATGCTGCAAAGGTAAGGATGTCTTGTGGTTTGAGATCTTCTTTGACCATCTCAACGATTCGACGGCCTGAATCATGGCTTGCTTGAAGTAAGCGGCTATCTGCAGCTGGAGTTCCGGCTAAACCTGGCAAGGTCATGCCAAGTGCTTCTGCAATACAACCCATTGTTGAAGCTGTTCCCATTGTGTTGCAATGTCCCTTGCTGCGAATCATGGAACGCTCTGATGCATTGAAGTCTTCTTCACTCATCTTTCCTGAGCGAACATCTGCGCTAAAACGCCAGACATCGGTGCCACAGCCCAACACCTTTCCTTTAAATGTTCCGTTGAGCATTGGCCCGCCTGGAACAATAATTGTTGGAAGGTTTACCGAAGTTGCTCCCATTAAAAGAGATGGAATTGTTTTATCGCAACCACCCAGAAGAACTACGCCATCGATGGGATTGCCGCGGATCATTTCCTCGGCTGCCATCGCAGCTAAGTTTCGCCAGAGCATCGCAGTGGGACGCAGGTTTGTTTCACCGAGTGAAAGCATCGGCAGATTATGCGGAACGCCACCTGCTTCCCAGATTCCGTTTTTTACACTCTGAGCAACTTCATCGAGGTGCATGTTGCATGGGGTGAGATCGGAGGCGGTATTGAGAATTGCGATCTGCGGACGGGTACCGGTGAAGGCAGAATCAGGATTTCCGCGGCGCATCCATGCGCGATGGATATATGAATCCTTTGTATTTCCTGAAAACCAATCAGCGCTGCGCATTTGATAAGTATAGGAGGGCGAAGTGGCTTCGTGAAGGGACTTCAGTTTTAGATTGATCTCGGTAGACTTCAGATATGAATAATGAGAACGCTGAGGTTGAGACCACCACAACAAAGAGAGTGCACGATCAAGCTCCTTCTGAAGCTTATGGTGAATTCATGAAGACGGGATGGATCCCTTCTGATCTCCCTGAATTACAACCTCTTGAAGTTGTTACCTATGCATATACACGTAGACAAGTTCTCTCTGCAGCGTTTGAAGGTCTTCGACTTGTAATTCCTGCCGGCAATTCAAAGGTGCGCGCCAACGATACTGATTATGTCTATCGCCCAGATTCTACTTTTGCTTACTACAGCGGAGTTCAAGGCAGCGATGCGACCGAGGATTCGGTTTTGGTGATGGAGCCAAAAGCTGATGGTGGCCACGATACTTATCTCTATATTCATCCACGATCTACGCGTGATACCGATGCTTTCTATCGCGATACTCATTATGGCGAGCTCTGGGTTGGTCGCCGGTACACATTGGGCGAGGCGCAATCTCGCTATCAAATTGCTACTCGAAAGGTTACAGAACTTCAGAGTTTCTTGACGGGCTCACCCGCACTTCTCTTGCGTGGAAGTGATCGCATGGTTGATGCAGCAATTGCAGTTCATCCACGCGAAGAAGAATTCTTGATTTTTACATCAGAGCAACGCCTGATTAAAGATGATTACGAGATTCGAGAGATGCAACTTGCCGTCGATGCGACAGGATTTGGCTTCAACGATGTGGTGCTGACACTTCCTGCAGCTGCTGAACATCCTCGCGGTGAGCGCATTATTGAAGGTGCATTCTTCGGTCGCGCGCGTCTTGAAGGCCATGGCGTTGGTTACAACACAATTGCAGCAAGTGGTTCACATGCCTGCGTTCTCCATTGGACTCGTAATGATGGTCCAGTTCAACATGGTGATCTGGTATTAATTGATGCTGGTATCGAAGTAGATTCGTTCTACACCGCAGATATCACGCGCACCTTGCCGATTTCTGGAAAATTCTCCCCTGCTCAACGTGCACTTTATATGTTGGTCTATGAGTCCCAACTTGCTGGATTTGCTGCGGTCAAACCTGGTGCAGTTTTTTCAGATATTAATAAAGCCTGCCAAGCAGTTTTAGCTAAAGGCTTAGCCGACATGGGAGTGCTTACAGTCAGCGCTGAAGAATCACTGCGCCCTGAAGTTGGATTGCACCGTCGTTGGACTTTGCATGGGGTGAGTCATCACTTAGGTCTTGATGTACATGACTGCGCAAAGGCGCGTAAAGAAAATTACACTGACGCGATATTGCGTGAAGGAATGGTTATCACCGTTGAGCCAGGTCTTTATATTCAGCCAGATGATGAACTATTTGCGGCTGAGTATCGGGGTATTGGTATCCGCATCGAAGATGATGTTGTCGTGACTGCAGATGGATGCCGAAATCTCTCAGAGCGTATTCCGCGCCATCCTGATGCAGTAGAAGAGTGGATTAGAACACTGCAGCAGGCGCGATAAGATCGGATAATGAGTCAATCACTTATCCATGCGCGTGGGCTAACTAAAAAGTTCGGCGATTTCACTGCAGTCAACGGCATCGATCTTGATGTGGTTAAGGGTGAATCTTTTGGTCTTCTGGGTCCAAACGGTGCTGGAAAATCAACTGCGATGCGAATGATCGGCGCGACATCACAGCGGACATCTGGTGATCTCACAATCTTGGATAAAGATCCTGAACATTTCGGCCCACAGATCCGTGCTCACTTAGGTGTTGTCCCGCAGCAAGATAATTTAGATACACATCTGACAGTGTCAGAAAATCTCTATATCTACGGGCGTTACTTTGGCCTCTCTCGTAAATTTGTGAAGAACAAGATCGAAGAGCTGCTCGTCTTTGCTCAGCTCGAAGAGAAGCGCAATGCCAAAGTTGAATCATTAAGTGGTGGAATGAAACGTCGCCTAACGATTGCCCGCGCACTTGTCAGTGAGCCAGAGATTTTGATGCTTGATGAACCTACAACTGGCCTTGATCCGCAGGCACGTCATATCTTGTGGGATCGTTTATTTAGACTCAAAGAAGATGGTGTCACGCTACTTATTACTACCCACTTTATGGATGAGGCAGAACAGCTCTGTGACCGTCTTGTTGTTATGGATAAGGGTTCAATCATGGCAGAGGGAAGTCCTGCTCAATTGATCAAGGATTACTCAACAAAGGAAGTTCTTGAAGTTCGCTTTGGTTCAGAGCGTAATTCTCAGATGGCAGAAGATCTTCGCCAGCTCTGCGACCGCATCGAAGAGCTCCCCGATCGAATCTTGATGTATACCGAAGATGGTGAGGAGCTTCTTGAGCGCGTATATAAGAAGAACTTCCACCCCAAGACTTCTCTTGTGCGTCGTAGCTCTCTTGAAGATGTCTTCTTGCGTCTGACCGGAAGAACGCTGATCGATTAATGAGCACTACTCAGGAACGTCAGGGTTCTCTCAAACTTATTGATGCGACAAAGGTTGCCGCACGTGGTGCGCTCTTTGTCACTGAAGCCCGACTCCGCACAATGCTCAAATGGATCTGGCTTATCATCGGAATTGCAATTGCAAACCCTGTTCTCTATCTGGTTTCGATTGGTTTAGGTGTCGGTGCCTACATTGATAAAAACACCGGCGGCATGGGTGTTGATGGTGTTTCATATATAACGTTTCTAGCACCAGCACTTCTTGCAACTGCTGCAATACAAGGTGCAATCGATGAAAGTGTCTTCCCAACTCTAGAAGGCTTTAAATGGAATAAGACTTTCTTCTCTATGAATGCAACGCCGTTAAGTGGTAATCACATCGCTATGGGTGTCTTCTTTAACAGCCTTATTCGCGTCACCTTTACCGCAGTGATGTATTGGCTAGTTATGTTGGCTTTTGGCGTACTTGAGTCGCCACGTGCTTGGCTCGCTATCTTTACAGCGATCATGGCCGGTGCTGCCTTTGGTGCATTAATGCAGGCACTAGCCGGTCTTCTTGAAAATGAAAATATCTTCTTTACTGTGCTCAATCGCTTTGTCATCATGCCGCTCTTCTTATTCTCCGGAACCTTCTATCCATTAACAAATATGCCCATCTACCTACAGTGGGTTGGTTGGATTTCACCGTTGTGGCATGCGACAGAGCTGGGTCGTTGGCTTACCTATGATCATGAAATCTCATCGCCGATGCTCTATGTTCACTTCATCTTCCTTAACTCACTACTTGTCATTGGTTTAATTGCATCCCGCCGAATCTTCACCAGAAGGTTGGGTAAGTAAATGATTATCTCTGCAGCTGTTGCTATCGCCGAAGCGCGCATGGGAAAGCCTGGCGAAAAGTATTACTCCGGCCGCTCTCGAGCAATAATGGAGCGCGCTTACATCGCCTTTAAATCATCGACTTGGATGATTGTGTTTTCTGGTTTTATTGAGCCGGTCCTCTTTCTGCTCTCATTCGGCTACGGTCTTAAGGATCTAGTCGGAGATATCACTGTGGCAGGCCAACCAATTGGATATGTCGCATTCATCGCACCAGCTCTTCTTGCAACAAGTGCCATGAATGGTGCGATCTATGACTCGACAATGAATGTCTATTTCAAGCTTAAGCACGATCGGATTTATCAAGGCATGCTCTCAACATCTCTTGGACCGATGGATGTTGCTCTCGGAGAAATTGGCTGGGCGTTATTGCGCGGACTCTCTTATGCGATTGGATTTATGGCAATTGTTACCCCGCTTGGACTCATACCAAGTGCGTGGGGAATTCTTGCAATCCCTGCCGCCGTCTTAATTGCATTCGGCTTTGCCTCTTTTGGTATGGCAGTAACTTCTTATATGAAGTCATTCCAGCAATTGGAACTAGTAAACGTCTTTCTCCTGCCTATGTTCTTATTCTCTGGCTCTTTCTATCCGATCTCAGTATTCCCAGAGTGGCTACAGACGATCATTAGATTGTTCCCACTCGCCCACGCTATTGATCTCATTCGTGGTTTAACTCTTGGAAACATCTCATGGGCACTAGTGGGCCATGCGATGTACTTTGTTGTGATGATTGTTGTGGGACTCTTCTTTACAACCAAGCGTCTTAACGCTCTCTTTATGCGTTAAGAAACAATCTGAAGGCCACACCATGCTGCAGCAAGTCCAAATATCAGTGATGCGCTCAAGTTTATTGCAACCTCTTTATACTTTTTGAGCTCATAGCCAAGGTAAAGATCAAGGATAAAGGTTGACCAGGTTGTAAATGCTCCTGCAAAACCAACAGCAATAAAGTCATGCCAATGAGTTTTATTGGCGAAGGTGAGCCCAATCAGGAATGAACCAATAATGTTTACAGTAAAGGTGCCTACTGGCTTACTTGTGAACTTGCGAAAGTACTGATCGATAAGAAAGCGCGCTGGGGCACCAATCGCTGCACCAAGTGCGACATAGAGAGCAATCATTGCTTGACCTTAATTGTCGCGCGAGCAAAGGGGATTACTACTGCAATAGTGAGAATAGATGCGATTACTGTCAGGGCGAGATAACCAAACCCCAAGGCATCTTCTCCTACGACTTCGATTGTTACTGCAGAAAATGTCGTCATCCCACCGCAAAATCCCGGAAGCAAAAACCAGCGCAGGGCTGTAATCCCACGACGCTCCATCAGAACAAGAAAATATCCGGCGAGTGCTACGCCGATCAGGTTGGCATTGAGTGTTCCTGATGCGCTATCAGGTGTTATGACAGAGAGCCCATAGCGAAAGAGTGATCCGAGGGCGCCACCGACGCCGACGTAGAAGACCGCTTTCAGCGCTTACTCTTCTGAGTGAGGACGTTAACAATTGTTGTAATCGCACTGATGATTAAGCAGGCAAAGATAGCTGACCAGAAATCGCGGACGTCGAGTGCGCTACTCCAACGAGCTGTGAGTGAAAGCATCATTGCGTTGACTACAAATACAAAGAGACCAAGCGTTAAAAATGTGATCGGGAAGGTGAGAACTTTAAGGATTCCTCCGATGATTGCATTGATTAATCCAAAGAGGAGCGCAACCCAAAGATAAGTAAGTGCGCCGCCATTAATGCGAATTCCAGGAACTAGAAGAGTTGCACACCATAGAGCAACAGCAAGACCGAACCAACGAAGAATCTGAATTCCCATAGGAAGAGTATTACCCTTCGCGACGACGAATCTTGGATCCTAGCCAGCGCGCTGGGTCGTATTTCACGTCGACAACACGTTCCTTCATAGGGATGATCGCATTATCGGTGATTCGGATGTGCTCTGGGCATACTTCAGTACAGCACTTGGTGATGTTACACATTCCCAAGCCATGCTCTTCTTGAGCTGTGCGCTTGCGATTTTTCAACATATCAAGTGGATGCATATCAAGTTCTGCAATTCGGATAAAGAATCGTGGGCCAGCAAATGACTTCTTATTCTCTTCATGATCGCGGATTACGTGGCAAGTGTCTTGGCAGAGGAAGCACTCGATACATTTGCGGAACTCTTGACTGCGTTCAACATCGATCTGCTCCATGCGAGCTTCACCTGGACCAAGGTCAGCAGGGTGCTCATAAGCAGGGATTTCAAGGGCTTTCTTGTAGTTGAAGGAAACATCTGTCACGAGATCTTTAATGACAGGAAATGCACGAAGCGGAGTAACTGTAATTTCTTCGCCTTCTTCAAAAGAGCTCATGCGAGTCATACATGCAAGACGTGGCTTACCGTTGATCTCCATAGAACAAGATCCGCACTTACCGGCCTTACAGTTCCAACGAACTGCAAGATCACCCATCTGGGTTGCTTGTACGCGGTGGATTACATCAAGGACTACTTCGCCCTCGTTGGCATCTACTTCAACATTTTGAAGAGATCCACTCGTTGAATCACCACGCCAGATACGAAGATTTACTTTGCGTGCCATTAGTTGGAACCGCCTTTCGCAATTTCTTCCGGTGTCATGTATTTCTCCAACTCGTGAACGTCGAAGAGGTCAAATAGCTCTTTTGGAATCGCAGGAAGTGCTTGTTGACGCACAGTAACTTCACTGCCATTAAAGGATGAGATGTGGTTTACCTGACGCCACTTATCACTCATGCCTGGGAAATCATCGCGTGTATGTCCACCGCGAGATTCTTCGCGAGCGATCGCTGACTTTGCTGTGCTCTCTGCCACCAACAACATGTTGTCGAGGTCAAAGGCCAAGTGGAAGCCTGGATTGAATTTGCGATCTCCTGCAACGCTTACATTCTTGCTGCGCGCGCGAATGTCGGCGATCTTCGCAATCGCATCCTTAAGCTCAGACCCTGTGCGGATAATTCCGACAAGGTTATGTGTAATCTCTTGTAGCTCTTGGTGCAGCGAATACGCATTCTCGCCACCACTATTTGTAAATGGAACTTGAATGCGCTCAGCTGCAGCCTTTACAGATGCATCGCTCACGGCAACTGCTGTTACCGATTTAACGTAAGCAGCAGCTCCCATGCCAGCGCGACGACCAAAGACCAGAAGATCCGACAGTGAGTTTCCACCAAGACGATTTGATCCATGCATTCCACCAGCAACTTCGCCTGCGGCAAATAACCCTGGAACTCCGATAGCTGCTGCAGTATCTGGCTCTACTTCTACTCCGCCCATCACGTAGTGACAGGTTGGGCCAACTTCCATTGCTTCCTTGGTGATATCCACGCCAGCGAGTTCGTAGAACTGATGCCACATAGATGGAAGACGCTTCTTAATAACTTCAGCAGGGATGCGCTTTGAAACGTCGAGGAATACTCCGCCGTGTTCGGTACCGCGGCCGGCCTTAACTTCAGAGTTAATTGCGCGCGCAACTTCATCGCGTGGCAATAGCTCTGGTGGGCGGCGGTTGTTATCTTGATCCAGATACCAACGATCGGCTTCTTCTTCATTATCTGCATACTTATCTTTAAATACCTCTGGGATGTACTTAAACATGAAACGCTCACCGAGTGTGTTGGTAAGAACTCCACCTTCACCGCGAACTGATTCAGTAACAAGAATTCCGCGAACAGAGGGTGGCCAGACCATTCCTGTTGGGTGGAATTGCAAGAACTCCATGTCAACAAGATTTGCGCCAGCCTTAAGAGCTAGCGCGTGGCCATCTCCTGTACCTTCCCAAGAATTTGATGTGATCTTAAATGTTTTGCCAACACCGCCTGTTGCGATAATTACTGCAGGAGCTTCAAAGAGAACCTCGTTGCCACCCTCGCGCCAGTAACCGTATGCGCCTGCAACCTTTCCACTCTCTTTAATAATTTCAGTAATTGTAAGTTCTGCAAAGACGCGAATGTTTGCTTGTGCATCGCCATATTCGCGTGCATCTTTTTGCTGCAACTGAACAATCTTCTGCTGCATTGTACGGATAAGTTCTAGACCTGTGCGATCTCCAACGTGAGCTAGGCGTGGATATTCATGACCGCCGAAGTTACGTTGGCTGATCTTTCCTTCTTTAGTGCGATCAAAGAGTGCGCCCCACATCTCAAGTTCATAGATGCGATCTGGTGATTCTTTTGCGTGCAGCTCTGCCATTCGATAATGGTTAAGGAATTTTCCTCCGCGCATTGTGTCGCGGAAGTGGACCTGCCAGTTATCACCGCTGTTGACGTTACCCATTGAGGCAGCTGCGCCACCTTCTGCCATAACAGTGTGAGCCTTACCAAAGAGTGATTTACAGATGACTGCTACGCGCAACCCTGCCTCACGAGCTTCTACTGCAGCGCGCAGACCGGCACCGCCCGCACCAATAACAAGGACGTCGTATTTGTAGCGTTCTAATTCAGTCATTTTTTGTCGTCATCCTTTAGAAGAAGTAGAAGTTGTTCCAGTGGCCGGCAGCAACCTGACGGACATAGATATCGGCAAATGCAACTCCAAAGAGTGAAATCCAGGCAAAGAGCGCGTGGGAGTGATTGAGCTTGGAAATAGTTGTCCATGCCTTGTATCGAATAGGGTGCTTAGAAAAATGTTTCAACCGTCCGCCGACTGTGTGGCGACATGTATGGCAAGAAAGTGAATACATCCAGAGCATCACGGTGCTAAAGACAAGTACGAGCGAACCAACGCTCATATGTCCCCATTCACCTTCAGGATTTTTAAAGGAGATGATCGCGTCATAAGTAAGGATGACGTTAAAGACAAGACCTGCGTAGAAGAACCAGCGGTGAGCATTCTGCAAAATTAACGGTTGACGTGTTTCACCGGTGTACTTCTTATGTGGTTCAGCAACTGCGCACGCAGGTGGTGACATCCAGAACGCACGGTAGTAAGCCTTGCGGTAGTAATAACAGGTCATTCGGAATCCAAGTGGGAAGATCAGAATGATGAGCGCTGGTGAAAGTGGAAAATTAAAAATTTGCGCACTAACTGGAGTCCAACCGCCGATTGTTGCTTCTGGAACACATGCCTCAGAAAGACATGGTGAATAGAAAGGCGAGATCAGATGCTCTGCGTAGTAATTAGCACCTTCAAATGCACGAAAAGTTGCATAGATGACAAAGCTAAAGAGAACTCCAAATGTCGCAAGCGGTTGTAGCCACCACTTATCGGTACGAAGTGTGCGCTCTTTAATTTCTGCACGAGATGGAGAGAAGACTCCTGACATCTTTATTACCCCCAACTTTGCCAAGCCTTGCCATGCGTTCTGCCGGCTTTAATAGGGCAAGTGTGCGCCGAATACTCAAGTGGCGCTAGGTGATAGCCCACGTACTGGCTATGAAGTCAGCCACAGGATTAGAAAAACTGGCGGAGGGCGTGGGATTTGAACCCACGAGGCTTTCACCTGCCGGTTTTCAAGACCGGTGCACTCGGCCGCTATGCGAGCCCTCCGTGGGAGAGGTTACATGAAGGAAGGTACTTC
>Ga0315900_10000307_pt1 | contig 87087 bp, 135 predicted proteins | sample LakEriMetagenome_FD_203521 | JGI IMG/M metagenome (GOLD analysis project Ga0315900, IMG submission 203521) | Freshwater fungal communities from buoy surface, Lake Erie, Ohio, United States - Buoy 12 MA114 | ecosystem: Environmental > Aquatic > Freshwater > Lake > Lake biofilm | place: USA... | reverse complement strand
GGAGCTCCTTTAAGAGTTTCTATAAATGAGGTTCAAAATATAAACACATATAACGGATACGAAAGGTATAACACTGCAAGATTAGCTACATTATCTTTAGAGCAAGAAGATCCTTTTTCTAATATAGGGTCCATAATAAAGGAATCTGACCAAGGACAGTTTTTTGAATATTATGCTACTGACAATGAAGGGTTTATAGAAGATTTTATACTTTTTCAGAATTCTATAGGAAATAGTTATTTCATATCACACCAAATACAGGTAATAGAACAGATAGGAGCTTCTTTTATAGAAACTTCTAGATTCGAAAGCATACAAACCACAGCTTACGACGTTCCTAACTATTATAGACCGATAGTTAGAAATGCTGGAGTTGCTGCAAGTTTTACCCTTAGATATACTATGTCTTTGGTTAACAACAAAGATCAATCCCGAGTAATAAGAATAGGAACTTACACTTCTTCCAATCCTTCAGAATGGGGTATTACTATATCCCCTATACAGCTTTCCAACTTCCCTCAGGTTCAGAAAATATACAATAGAATATATGGACAATCGGTAGTTAATAATTCTACTAAAAGTTCTCCTGTTAAAATATTGGAAAGAACAAAATATGTTAATAGCATACTTCAACAGAATTCGGTAACTACCGTATTTAATAATCTCACATTACCGAATGAAAATAAATCTACTACGGGGAGTTCAGAAACTACTGCATTAGGTACAGGAAAATTAACTGTAGAGGTTTCTCCTTTTGACAATTTATATAAATTTAAATTCATAAAATCGGGATCTGATGGTTCTCCCGTAGATATAGATTTAACCTCGTATGGAATTCTTAGGATGTCTTTTCTTTTAGAAAAAGGGGAAAAATTGAATGTGAAATCATTTTCCGATAATACTATAGCAAATCCATCTAAAGGAGAAATATTATTTAAACTTGATGAATCTAATTCCTATAGGGTATTAAATCTTAAGGACAGAAGATTTTTTATAACCTCAGGAACTGAAGATCCGGACCCTTCTAAATCTTTAAATCCCCAAAAATCGTTAGTTCCTTCGCTTAAGCCAATAAAAACATCATTAAAGCAAGGTATAAAGGGAAGAATACTAGAAAGATCCAATGCTTTAAATTCCGCAAAACAATCTTCCAATCCAGCACAGACTTTTCAAGCAAATGTTATTTATTGGGGATATTGGAAACCTTCGGGAGAACAAGATGTAGTAGTTCCAACTTCATCTTCATCTGCGATAGGATTAGAAAGTTTACCTGTTATAAAAAGACCTATAAATACTCCTCTTAGATCTCCAAATAAACCTTCTGTTAATTCATTAAATCCTGCTTCTTTACTTAATTCGGGAGCTACAGGAGGAAATATTACATCTCAAACAACTGTAGATCTTTCCTCTTTATCGGGAACAGCTTTAGATAATTCTGTGGTATCAGGGATAAAAGCAGTATTCGATACAGGCAATAGCCCAAATTCAAATCCTCTTAACCAATTTGGGATATTTAATCTCCCTTCGAGTTCTTCAGGTTCAGATTCTTCTTCCTATGTGAGTTCTCTTGTTGATCTTTATTCTAAATACCCTCAGATAACAAAAAATAAATTTTTGACATTATATACTAAGGCTACTAACAATCTAAATTCTTATTCCCCTGCATTTATATCGTCAATTAAGCTTAAACTCACCACACAATTAGATTAATAGAATATGATTTTAAATCCTAGAGGAAATAGCTTTTATTTTAACTTCCCTAGAGGATTTTTTCCTCAGAGGGTAACTGAAAAGTATTTGCCGTATATAAAGAAACAACCAATTCCTTTCGATACGGTAGAGCAGTATATAAATAGTACAATACAATCTATATCTTTTCCTAGCTTAGCTCTGGATTCTGTTGAACAGGTGAGAAAATTAGGTAAAAAGATTGCATACAAAGGATCTAATCCAGTACAAGATCTCTTCAGTAAAGAATTCTCCATCAATATGAAAATGACGGATGGATTTATGAGCTATTGGATAATGTTGGATACTATATTAGATTTTATAAATTTTGCAAATCCAGAAGTTTTTTTGATGAACCTTCCTCTAAGAATAATGGATAGCCAAGGGGATATAGTTGCTTCTGTTGTTTTCCAAGAAGTTCTATTCACCTCTTTTGGAGAAATAGAATTAAATTACACTTCAAATAATCCTCAATTCTCTGCATTTGCGGTGGGATTTAAATGCAATTATTTGGATATAAAAATGGAAATATAAAAATAAAAAAGATATATAGATTAAAAATAACAACTATGAAAACATTTACGGAATTAAAGGAAATTAATGAAATGAAGTACGGTCAGTCACTTTATAGTGCTAAAGACCAAATGAAAAATGCTTTAATAGCTGCTAGTGGTAACGACCAAAGAGTTCTAAACGATCTAGTAGACTGTCTTTCTGATCAACAAATGAAAGCTTGCTTTGATAAGCTATCTAAAGAGTATGGTTATACCGGTAGTGTAGGGCAAACCGAACCAGCTGATCTATAATACAATTTTATGAATCTAGTTGGGATAGATTTTTCGATCAATTCCCCTTCTTTTTGCTGTCTTAAAGGCGATAAGTATGTATGGGGATCTTTGACGAGATCAGATAGAACGGAAGAATCTCTTAAAAAGAATTCTAAAAAACCATTTGCCATTCTTGGTGAAATGGAAAATTTAAGATTTATTTTCCTGGACAAAAAAGAACTTCCCTCAGAATATTCTGAGAGGGAAAGAATAAAAATAGAATATTTTTTAGAAATAGTTGATAATCTATGGGAAGCAATTTCTAATGAGATGGGGGATGAACCATTTAAAGTAGCTATGGAAGGACTTAGCTTTTCTTCAAATGGAAATTCTCTTGTTGATATAGCAATGGCTACTGCTCTACTAAGAGAAAGAATCATCAATAAAATAGGAGTGGAAAATTTTCATGTTTTTTCTCCCACATCAATTAAAAAGTTTGCAGTAAAGGGAAATGCCAAAAAGGATGAGCTTTACCATGCTTTAGTTGATTTAAAAGAGGGCGGAACTAATATGAATGAATTGACCCAAATACTGGAAGAAAACCAGGAGGAGTGGATTACCCCGAAAAAGGTAGTAAATAAGCCAGTGGATGATATAGTAGATGCAACGTGGATACTATTATTTTTGAAAAATAATTTAAAATAATCGGGAATATTTTCTCGATGCTAGTGTATAATTTGTGTTAATTTAAAATTTAAAAAAAAGTAATTATGGAAAATTTGGACATTTTTAATTTGAGTGCAGATTCTTTGGTAACCAAAGTAAATGCAAAATCTGAAAAGGATTTGGAATTTTATAAGCCTTATCCTGAAAACGGAAAAGATGGAGTTTATAAATCTCTAATTCGTTTCGTACCTAATCCGGTAGATCCGGCTAAATCTAAAATCCACAAGTATTATGTTTATTTGAATGATCCAGTTTCTGGAGAATCATTCTCTGTAGACTGTCCTTCGACTGTGGGTAAAAAATCTATCGTAAAAGACCTTTTCTGGAAACTTAAAAATTCTCATTCTGCAGCAGATCAAGAATTAGCTAAGTCTTTCTCTAGAAAAGAAGATTTTTACGCTTTGATTCAAATCGTTCAGGATAAAAATTCACCCGAATTAGAAGGAAAGATTATGATCTTTAAGTTTGGTAAAAAGCTTAATGACATGATCGAAGCACAATTAAAACCTGAATATGGCGATGCTTCAAATCCATTTGATTTATTCAATGGTAGAGAATTTGCTATCCAGGTAAGAAAAGTAGGTGAGTGGAATAACTACGATCTTTGTTCTTTTGTTGGAAATCCATCCCCTATTAAAATTGAAGGGATTCCTATGCAAAGAAGCGAAGGAGATATGAAAAAAATTGTAGATTATCTTAACAATGGCCCTAAGAATTTATCTTCTTTCGATTATAAAGATTGGGACGATTCTACAACACAAAGAGTTATGTCAGTAATTAGAAATTCTGTTCCTGAAGGAAGATTGGTTAATGAGGTTATCGGAGGAGTTTCTTCTGCGCCTAGCATACCATCTAATAATTCTTATACTTCTCCGGTTCAGTCTTATACTACACAACAGGATCCTGCACCTAGAGCTCAAGCTACATCCGAACAAATCTCAGATTTTAGTTCTTTCTATAACGAAGCATCTAATACAAAATCATCTTCGGATAATACCCCAGATTCTTCCCCTAATACATCAGGAGGAATTTCTTCACTAGATGATCTTTACGCAGATCTTTAATAGATAAAAAATAAATCAAAGGCAGCTTTTTTAAGCTGCCTTTTTCATCTCATTTAAAATGGAAGCTTCAAGAATTGAAGAATTAGTATCTGGTGTTTTGAGGAAAGAATTTCCAGATTTTCCTTTAAAGCAGAGTATTTCTAAATCTTTAAATAGATTTAATATATCTTGTCCCTATTGCGGGGACAGTAAAAATCCAAGAAAGAAAAGGGGAAATTTCTATTTAGACACTTTAACATATAAGTGTTATAACGGAGGATGTGGTGTATTTAAAGATTCTATTTCTTTTTTTAAAGATTTTGGTCTATATGGAACTTTATCCGGAGGAGAAAGAAAAGAGATATCTCAGATCTTAGATGAAAATAAAAATAAGAGAAATAACTCCTACGGAAAAATAGATTTTTCTTATTTTATAGATAATGATTTTAGCTCAGTCCTTATAGATAGAAATGATTTTTGCCAATCTTTGAATCTTGTAAATGTCTGGGATTCTAAAATCCTAGTTTATGTAAAAAGAAGACACCAAGCACCAGATTCTAAATTTGCTTGGGATCCTAAAAAAGAAAGACTATTTCTTTTCAATTTAACCCCGGATAATAAAATAATGGGTTTACAAATTCGAAATATGAATTCTATAAAAGGATCTTCTAAATACCTTACATATAGACTAAGTGGAATTTATTCTAAACTTTTAGGAATAAATGACGAATCTGTTATCGAAAAAGCTCAAAGAGTAGATCCGGTCTCCCATGTTTTTGGTCTAGGTACTTTAGACTTTGGGAAAGATATTACCGTATTTGAAGGACCTATGGATTCTTGGCTTTGGGGAAATTCGGTAGGACTTTGCTCAATAGAAAATAGATTTCCCTTTGGTGTTAATAATCTAAGATACTGGTATGACTGGGATACCGCAGGAATAAATAAATCCATGGAACTTCTGGGTGAAGGGAAAATGGTATTTAACTGGGGAAAATTTCTAGAAGAACATGAAATAACAAAGAATAAAAAATGGGATCTTAATGATTTAGTAATACATTTAAGATCTTCAGGAAAGAAGATAAAAAGATTTGATAATTATTTTACTAAAGATGTACTGGACCTTAGATATTTTGTCAGATAAAGATCCTTCCATGTTGGAGGATAAAACCCATTCTTGGGAAGAAGAGTTAATAGAAGATTCTTCCCCAAAATTAAAATTTCCTTTAAAACTAAAAGAAGATCCTTTGAAAGGAGAAACTATAGAATTTAAAGATCCTATAATAAAAGAACCAGTTCCCAAAAAGAAAGAATCAGATAAATCCTTTAAGGTTGTGGATATTGGAAAAAACAAAAAAGATAAGAAAAAATTATTTTAGATGTCAGACGATAAAGTAGATTTTAGAAAAATATTTGAACAAGAGAGATTCGAATGGAGAGAGAAAATTCAAGTAATTTCTTTACAATTAAAAGATATAAAAACTGTAGCAAATGCTCAGATAGATCTTTTTACGCAAAGACAAATCCTGTTAGAATATAGTTATAAGCTAGCTTCAATTATAGCTAAACTTAATTCTAGATACCGTTCCGAAAGAAATAGAAAGACTAAGGATTATTCCGAAAATAGTAATTTCAGATATGGTGCAAACGAAATAAAAACACTTGTAGAAGGAGATCTTTCCGAGATAGTCGAAAAACTAGAATTGGTAGAAGGACATAGAAAATTTATAGACCAAACAGTTCAAACCGTAGATCATATGCTCTATGGGATAAGGCAAAGAATAGCTCTTGAAGATTATTTGAGAGGTTCTACTATTAAATAATATATAACCCATGCTAAGATTTCAAGTTTCCGAGGATGAGCAATGGATGATTCTTTTAGATTTCGAAGATGAGGTGGAGAGGAAGCAGATCGAAATATCCTTAACTAAAAAGATCCACAATTTCTATTTCCACCCGTTAGTTAAGAAAAAAATATGGGATGGATCTATATGTTTCATAGAAAAGAAAGGGGGATTTTGGAAAATCCCGATAGGACTTTGGAGAGAAGTTTTACAAATAGGAGAAGAGTATTCTATAAAAATAGAAATAACAGGTCTTGATAAGATAATTCTAAAGGATCTAACTTTAGAGGATTTTACCAAGTGGGTTAACGATTTTTTCGAGGGAGGAATAGGGGGAAATCCAGAAGTTATGCCAAGAGACTATCAGATAGAAACTGCTTGGAAAATAATCAAATATAGGTACTCTATAAGCGAGGTAGCTACCTCTAGTGGTAAAACCTTAATCTCTTTCATGATACTTGCGTACCTCAAATCTATGGGACTAATACGGAAGTATCTTATGATAGTACCTACCACAAATCTAGTATTTCAGGGGAATGATGATTTTATAGACTATGGTCTTGATAAATTAGAAGGATCGAGAATTCAACAGATAGGGGGAGGAAGTAAATTAAGAGGAGACTGCGATATTATAATAGGAACCTTTCAATCCCTAGTTAAAAAAGAAGCTGATTTTTTCGAAGATGTTGATGTAGTTTTTATTGACGAAGCTCATTACACAAATTCAAATTCAATCAAGAAGATAGTTTCTAAATGCATGCATTCTAGATGGAGATACGGTCTAACCGGAACTTTAACAAAAAGGGGAACTGCAGATCATCTTACGATACAGCAATTCTTAGGTCCTCTTATTATGGAGATATCCCCTAATTTTTTATTCCAGAATAATTACGCTACCCCGGTTTCGATAAAAGTTGTTATTATGGATTGGCTTGATCCTGAATATAAAGAAAAACTTGCGGACCTAAAGACGAACACTAACAATTTGGAGGGAAATGATGTTTATAATCTAGAGAGGAAATTAGTAATTGAGAGTAAGATTAGGCTAAATTATGTTGTAGATTTTATTTCTAAAACTTCTAAAAATTCTCTAGTTCTTTTCCAATCAGTAAAAGACGAATATGGAAAAAGCATATGGAATTTATTAAGAGAAAAAACCTCGGATAAGGAAGTATTCTATGTTGATGGTGATACCTCAGAAAATTTGAGGGAAGAATATAAATCAAGAATGGCTAAAGGTGAAAATAAGATCCTTATAGCTACATATGGGACTTTCTCCACCGGTATATCCATAAATAATCTGCATAATATATTTTTAGTGGAATCCTATAAGAGTGAGGTTCTCATAAAACAGAGCTTAGGTAGGGGAATGAGAAAGATGGAGGGAAAAGAAAGCGTTAATATAATAGATTTTGTAGACGACTTCAGTGTTTCTAAGTATCAAAACTATTTAATGAAGCACAGCCTTGCTAGAATAGAAATATACAAAAAAGAACAATTCCCTTACAAGATATACAAAGTAAAATTATAATTTTTGAATATATAAAAATAAAACAATGATAAAAGACATAAAAGAAAACGAGCTAAGAGAATCTATAGAAAATTCCAAAAAACCAATTCTAATAGATTTTTATGCAGTTTGGTGTGGTCCTTGTAGAGCAGCAGATCCTTTAGTTAAAGAATTCTCAGAAGAGAATTCTGATTTTGTAGAATTCTATAAAGTTAATGTCGACGAGAATAGATTTATTGCTGAGGAATACGGGATAAGAAATATTCCTAGCTTTATTGTTTTAGAGAACGGGGAAGTTAAAAGTAAATTGGTTGGTTCCCCAACTAAAGAGAAATTAGAGGATCTAATTTCTGAATATAAATCAAACTAATGGAAAAAGGGTACTTAAGATTTGGAGATTTTTTAAAACTATTTGAAGGAGGAGCTGCTATAAAGACCGCAAGGAAAATTAGAGAGGATGAATTCCCAAAAACTTTAGAAAGTATCCAAAATGATTTATTACCTCTTTTAGGGATAGACTCTCTAAAAATAGGTGAAGAATATATCATAATAGGAAGTATAGGAAAAAAGAAAAATCCTTCGGACGAATCCGGGGATTTAGATTTAGGGTATGATGGAAATATTTTTTCTAAGAAAAATGGAATTACATATAAAGATTCTTCCAAGAAGGTATATGAGATTTTAACTTCTGACCTTAAAGAGTTATTAGGATTTGAACCCGAAATAAATTTCCTTAGAGGACTTAATATAGTAAGTATAGGATGGCCAATAGAAGGAGATCCGGAATTAGGAATAGTTCAATTGGATCTAATCCCTTTATCTTCTATGAAATGGGCTAAGTTTATTTATTATTCTCCAGACTACAGATTCGGAGAAAGCAAATATAAATCTGCACATAGGAATTGGCTTTTGTCTGCAATACTTTCAGCAAAAAGAAATGTTTTGGCTTCTGATGAAGAAGGTGAAGTTTTAGATTACGAATCTCCGGTGATAATACTTAGTGATGGGTTATATTTAAACACTAAAAGCTTCAGAGGGAAATTAAAAGGAAGACTTAAGAATCCTAAGAAGGTTGAGGGAGGAGAAAAATTCATAACTAACGATCCCCAAGAATTTATAGATTATACATTAGGAAAGGGGTATAATCAAGATCAAATTAAAACTTTTGAAGCTCTTCTTAAAATAATAACTTCCCCGGATTTCCCGGATAAGGATAAATTACCAATTATAAAGGAGAGATTTTTGGAATATATGGAGAGAACTGGTCTTCCAGTTCCTTCTGAAATAAACTATTTGCCTTCTAACTAATTTTTTTTTAACAGAGAAAATCTTATATTTGCCAGAAACGAAATAAAATAAAATGTCAGGAATATCACATCTTTACGATCTATATAACAAAAAAGGACAAGAGTTTATAGAGAAATTGTTTAATACCTACGTTACTGTAAACGAGAAAATGGACGGTTCTGCTTTTATTTTCGAAAGGGGTTTAGAAACTGGTAAATTTAAATTCTATAAGAGGGATCAGAGAAATCCAATAACAATGGTGGATAGAACTCTGATGAAATACTATGAAGTTCCTATCCAATATATAGAATCTCTTCCCCCACACATATTAAATAAAATACCGAGAGGGTGGAAATTCGGTCTTGAATATTTTTCAAATCCACAGCCAGTAGAGATTGCTTATGATAGAATTCCTAAGAATAACCTAATTCTTTCATATGTTCATGTTCTAGACGAATCTGGTACAGTATGTAGAACTATCCAGGAAAAGGAAAAATTAGATACATGGGCTGATCTATTAGGAATAGAAAGACCCCCTATTATTTTCCAAGGAGAATTAGATGACGATCAAAAGAATAAAATTCTAGAGTTTTTAAGAACTCCTTTTAACGAGTTAGTAGAGGAATTTAAAACCAAAAGTTTTGTTAGGTTCATAATAGGTATATTAAATCCTGAATTAAAAAAGACCGCACTAAACGAGGATCTAGATAAAGCTATAGAAGGTATAGTTTTTAGATTTGGGGATCCTGCAGGAGGGGATCCGGTTCTTTCTAAAATGGTAGATCCTTTGTTTACCGAGATAGCAAAATCCAAAGCTCAGAAAAGAAGAGAAGAAAAACCTAGTGATTTTTTAGGGATAACCCTAATAGATGTAATGAATTTTATTCTGGAAAAAGGAGTAGATTCTTTCGAATGCAAAGGAGATACTAACGACGAAAGATATGTTTCTTTCATGTCTTCTGTATTTGTGGAATTTCTTAGCGAGTATTCAGAAATGTACAAGGGAGCAGATTTCCAAGAACCTGAATACCTAAAGAAAGATGAATTTAGAATAAATAAAAAATTCATAACAAATAAAGATGTTATAAACTATCTAGAAGAAGACGAATCTTTTGAATCCCTGTTTAAACTAATGCTAAATTCTTTTAGAAAGATAAAGAAGAGAGCAGGTGGATTAATAAACCAAGGTGCTTTAGAACAATTCAATTTATTGGTTACCGACATTCAAAAAAGAGTAGAAAATGTAAATGAATCTTTTGTTTTCGAATCGGATTTACCGACTTTCCTAGATTTCAAAAGGAAAAATTCGGACAAGAATAAAGTTAACTATGTTACCGAAGAAACCGAAGGAGAAAAAGAAGAAGATCCTTTTTATTCTTATAATGAATTTATATCTGCTTTAGAAACTATAGATACCTCAAAAAAACCAAAATCTGATTTAATCGAGGAAGAAAAAGAACCAGAAAAGGAATTAGAAGATGTAAATATCCTAATAGGAAGATTCCAGCCATTCCATAACGGACATCTAAAAATGGCAAAATCTATGAAAAAAGAAAATGATCTTCCTTGCATAGTAGCGGTAGTTCACCCTGGGCACAATTCTTCTGGTAAATCTCCTTTTGATGAAGATCTGGTTAAGAAATATATGGAAGCAGTGGTAAGAGAAAACCCAGATCTTCTTTGCGGATTCTTTATCGTTAATAGAGGACTTTTAGGTGTAATATATGGAGCTGCTAAATCTCACGGATTCAATGTCAAATCCATAGGAGCAGGAGAAGATAGAATATTAGATTATAGAAAACAGATAGACTATTTAAAAAAGAACGGATCTGATTTCCCTAAAGACATCGAAATAGTGAAAACCCCTAGAGCCACTAGTGCTACAGAGGTAAGAGAAAAAATAAAAAATGAAGACTTTACTTCTTTTAGAAAATTAGTCCCTCCTTCTATATCTTCACTCTATAATTCATTAGTAACTGGGATGAATTCCCACGTTAAGACTAATGAATCTTTAGAAAGTGAATAGATATATAAGATATGGAAAAATTAAAATCTTTTTACGAATTCTTAAGTATTACAGAGTCTTTAGCAAAAGAAGGATCTGAAATACCGCCAGATCTAACTAAAAGCTCAGCTCCTTATTCTCCCACATCAGAAGCTCCAGAGAAATCTTCTTCTACTCAAACCTTAAATTTGGATAAATATGAGGAATATGGAATTGATCCTGTAGAGATATCAAAGGATTTTCAGAATATTGCTAAAGGTGGTTACGCTTGGAAAGATGGAAGTTCAGGTATGCCAGTAGACATTTATTTTAAATCCGAATCCCCACTATTTAAAAAACCATCAGATGGAAGCACATATTGTACAGGATTTACCTTTGCGGTAGGTTATATTACCTGTCTAAATAGAGGACTTCTGAATGATCTTACTGATTCAGATATAACTAAAATGCAGAAAATCTGGAATCAAGGGGATGCCAAAACATACCCTAAATTATGTGTTGATGCAATAGCTAATACTGAATATTCTAACGGTAAAACATTAGGGGAAGAGGTCACTATAGAAAATGTAAAATCTGGGGATTTTTGCCAAATATGGAGAAATACAGGATTCGGACATAGTGTCATAGTTCTGGAAATGATTAAGAAAGACGGTAAAACTGTAGGTATAAAATACTACAGTTCTAATACTAAAATTAACCCCCAAACTAAAAGATCTGGCCCTGGAGAAAATACAGAATATTTTACTGATGCCACCGGAATGGGAGGAAAAGTTCTTAGAAGTAAAACCTATTTTTCAAGAATATCCCCATTAGCCGTAAACATCGAAGATGCAACAAAAACAATTGTGAATTCGGTTAAAAGCTTTGCTGGAAGTTTAGGAGATTAAATAAAATGGGAAAAATAAAAAAATTCTTGGATTTCGTAAATGAAGGCTTCTTTGATAATGAAGTTTTGGGAAATTTTGGGTCTATAATTTCAAATACATCCCGAAATTACGGGAGAGTAAATGAATTACCTACTACTTTAGATACTGAATCCCCAAGTCCTTTTTCGACATCTAGAAATGATGAAACTTCTTGCGAAGGAAATGATTGTTGGACTTGGTTCGGAAAAGAAAAATTCTGGAACGGAGTTAATAAAGTAAATAATAAAACAGTTCCTAAAATTACTATAGATAAGGACCCAAAAAGTTTTAATATAACTTACGAAGGACCACCTTCTGGATTTCTGCTTAAGCATAAAAACGGAGGAAAAGGAGATACAATTCATCAGCTACTTAATGTATTGACATTAGAATTAAATTCTTATCTAGAAACTATATATGCAAAACCGGTTTTAAGCGGAATTAAAATGGATTTAAGGGGAAATAAATTAAGTGTCAGTGTTCCCCTTCAGAGTTCCCCTAAACACTACGAAATCCACAGAAGAGGGGGATTAGGACACGGAGGGGATTTTTCTGGACTTATTAAATACGAGTCTAATCCAGGATACGAAGAAGCAATACATAAATCCGGAAGACTAACTGAAAAATTTGTCATCTTCCATAAATCAATTTAATTAATGAAGAATCTAAAAAAATTTTCTGATTTTATAAATGAAGCATTTCTAGACGATAAAGTACTTTCTACGTTCGGAGCTATAATTAACAATAGAAAAGATTATTCATATTCAGAATCTCCTTCTATTGTTTCCTACGGAAATCCTGGATCGATAAATAAAACTTTGGTTCCCATTAAAAACACAGATCCCAAGAATATTTTATTTATAGGGGATTCACATACTGCTATTAAGAACAAAGAGGGAAAAGCAGTAACCTACACCTTTCCTAATATATTAAAAAAAGAATTAGAGCCAAATGGATATAAAATAGACGTCTTGGCTCTCGGAGGAATGACTACCCAATGGATGCTTGATAATCTTCCTAATCAGCTAAAAAATAAAAAATACGATAGGGTTTACATCTACGGGGGAGCAAACGATGCTGCAAATTCTAGTATTACCCTAGATAAAGCGTTATCCAATATACAAAAGATGGTAGATCTTTCCAGAAATAATGGAGCTGATGTATTTGTAAATCAGGGTTATATTATCGAAGGAGAAAATGGAAAATTTGGAAATTGGAAAAAAATGTCAATTTCAGGTACTCTTCTCAAAAAACAAGAAGAATGGATACCTTACATAGAAAGAAAAAAAGAACTTCAGAGAAGAATACCTTTAGAAATAAAAAATTCTAATTTCATTTCTCCTTACGATTTAAAAGGATTAACTTCCGATGGAATACATGCTAATTCTGAGGGACAAAAGATTGTAGCTAAAATTTTCTCTGACTCCATAAAAAACACTTCATCTTCTTCAGAAAACTATAAATCTATTTCTAGTCCTAGAGTAGGCCCAGCAGGTAAAAGTATAGTTATAGGAGATTCATTATCTCCCAACGTAGCAAAGTGTTCACAAGCTGATTTAATAAGTAGCACAGGAGGTTCTTCTTCTCTTTGGAAAGGAGGAATAGCAATAGGAACCTTATTGGATTATGTAAAATCTTACGGAAAAACTGATGCTACTATTAAAAATGTTGTGATATCCATAGGAACAAATGGTATATTCGGTAGAAGCACAGACACGGTAAATAAATTAATGGATGAGTTAAAGAAAAAATTCCCAAATGCAAAAGTTTTAGTTGTAAAAGGAACTTACGGTCCAAAAGCTACATGGTCCCCTGCTTTAACTAAGGTTAGTCAAACTACAGTAGATAATTACTATTCAGATTTTTCTAATAAAGGAGCTTTCGTAGTTCCTACTGCGATTGGGAATCAAAAAGATGCTCATAACTATACGGATATATACACTACTATCGGAAAAGAGATAGACGCTAATCTGAGTTAACTAATATAAAATATGAAAAATTTATTAAATTTTAGAGGATGGGAATCAGTAAATGAAGCTGATGGATTTGGTACTTCCCCTTTTCTTCTAAAAAAAGAAAAAGATCAATATAACTATTTCTTCAACCTAGAGGATAAAAAAGAAGAAAAAGGATTTCACCTTATAATAGGTAAATACTCAGAAAAAGAAGTTATATCGGGATCTAAGAATTCTTATTGCGTTCTAGGACTATATCAAATTTCCGAGGACTTAATATCAGATATTGCAGTAGATAAAGCAGAGATACCTTCTTCTAATAACAATAGATTTAAATCCGATGAAAATGAAACTTCTAGAATTTTAGAATGCGTTTCTAAATGCCTTTTGGATTATCTAGAAAAAAATTCTAAAGTTAGTCGAATTTATGATGAGATACAGGAAACTCTATTCTTTAAAGGAAAAGGAAGCTATTTAGAATATATGAAATCTGTTATAGGCCCAGTAATCGGAGATTGGGCTATCCAAGATGGAAGCGATAAAAATTCGGTTTTAATCAGTAGATAAAGAAACATTTTTGAACTAATGACATATAAATTCTGTAATTTTAATAATAAACACAGTAACACATGGAAAAGTTCGAAGAACTAGTGGCTCTACTAGAACAAACAAGAGCAGATGCAGAGAAATTTTTTGATAAGGGAAATGACTCAGCAGGAACAAGAGTTAGAGTTGCAATGCAAAAATTGAAAGCAGTTGCACAAGATTTAAGAGTAGAAATTCAAGAAGCTAAAAAGAAGTAAGAAATGAGTTATTACCTAGTAAAAACAAGTTTTGAAACTGGAGAAGTTACCAAAAAAGGGGAAACCATTCAGAAGACAGCTGAATTTTTAGTTTCTGGAGAATCTGTTCTAGAAGTTGAAAAGAAGATTGCAGAGTATTTAAGAGGAAGTATCGGTGGTTACGAAACTACTAGAATTTCTAAAACAAAGATCGAAGCAGTCGTACATGAAATTTAAAAATGGGAAAAGACGCTAAAAAGTCAGAGACTAAATTTTATGCACCACCACAATCCCCGGTAGCTATACAGCCCGGGGATACTGGTTTTAAGATGGTCGGACAGAATTATAATAGATTCATATGGACCTTTAATGATTGGTATAAAGCCAAAAAGAAAATCATAAACCCGGATAAAAACTGGGATTTATCTTCCAAGCCAATCACAAATAAAGAATGGGAAGATAAAGGTAAAGATCTCTATTTATAATTTTTTTATAGTGATATATAGTTCAGATGGATTCTATCAATAACTATATAAATCAGATGAATAGAAATGGAGGAATAAGTTCTTTCGGCTCTGTTGAAGATCTAATAAGAACTTCTCTAGGGGGATCTTTCGTAGATAAAAACCCTCCTAAGGAAGAGGAAAAAATCGAAGCCGAGATAGAAATTCCAGAAGACGAAGAAATAGAGGAAATAATAAATTCTTCTATACAAAGACTAAAAAATTTCGACCCTTCCTCATATAAGAAAAAGCCCGCTTCTTTTCATAGAGAAGAATCCGAAATCCCTAAAAATTTATACAGGGAGGAAAGAGAAGAAATAAAAATACCAAAAAAACAAGAAACGGTTTCTTCAAAAATAAGTAACTATTATCCTTTCTACAGAGATATAGAAGAGGTTTTTGAATGCAAAGTTACTATAGAAGGAACAGCTTCTAATTCAATAGTTAGACTCTTATTAGAAACAGAAACTTGGGATGTAATATTTCAAGGAAAAATCAAAAAAGATGGGATATGTTCGATTCCAATAAAAAAACTTTCTTTATTTCCCATCGGAACAATCGGAAAAGCGACACTAGAAGTTATTGTAGACGATATTCTTTTTACTCCTTGGGAAAATCCATTTAGAATAGAGGAATCTAAGAAAGTGGAAGTAGAGGTGTTTAAGAGAAGAGCAAAATAACTATTAGATGCCAAATAATCCGTTATATAATTTAACAGCACAGAAAATATCCTTTACCTATCAAAATCTTTTACAGACTGATGGGTATGGAAATTATTATAACGGTCTCGGGGATGAAATTTTTATAGGGGGAGGAGCAACTGGTCAAACAGGGGCAACTGGTCAAACAGGAGCCACAGGAGCAACAGGAGCCACAGGAATATATGGTCCTGCTTTATTTACATTATCGCAAACAAATACAAATTTATTAATTGAACCAGCAAATAAAATTACTCATATGTCTGGTGCAGGAAATCAATTTACGTCAACATTAGAATCGTATGGATATGAGAATTCATATTTGACATTTAGATATGTTACTACTGGAGGAACAACGGTTGGAGCACTATCAGATGATATATCAACACCATCATATACTTATGGTATTGTAATAGATGGTAGTGGTATTATCATCATTTTCATAAACAATTCTTCTGTAGGATCTTTCGGAACCGCAAATTCCAATGACATATTTACAATAACGGCAACAAATACAGGTGCTTATTTTTACAAAAATGGTGTAGAGATATATCAATCATCACTTATAACTACATCGCCTCTAAAAGGTTTATTTGGAAGTTCGCAGATAGGAAGTATAATTGATTTAATTGCATTTGGCCCTGTACCTTACGGACCTACTGGGGCTACAGGCCCAGCTGGTCAAACAGGAGCTACAGGACCTCAAGGTATCCAAGGTCCAACTGGGCCTTCTATCATATTAATAAGGGAGTCTGATTATGTTTACCCTTATCAATATTCCGGGACTGCTATCGATGGAACTTTAACGTCAGATCCCGGATGGACAATAAAAAGAATTGATTTTACAACTCCCGGATCTCCTATTACACAACAAGCAACCGGATCCTGGGATAATAGATATTCATTAACTTATATATAATTTATGGAAACACAATATTCAATAGTTCAGAATTCAACAGGAGGCGGAATGAATGCCTTAGTATTAAGAGCATGGTATGTTGATAGTGACGGTAATCAAGTTACTATAAAATCCGAAGTAAAAACAGATTTAACATTGGATGAATGTTTTACAGAGATGCAAAACTTTGTTCAGACAAATAATAAGGTAGAATAATGGCAACAATAACAAGTGCAGCAAGTGGTAATTGGTCGGATGGAGCTACTTGGGTAGGTGGAGTTGTACCTACATCTGTAGATGATGTAGTTATTGGTGCTGGACATACAGTTACGGCAGATGTAGATTTTACTATTTTAACGTTAAGTGGGGCTGCTAATACAACTTCAAACCTTGCCGTTACAACTAATAGAACTATTACATGCACTGGTGCTAATGGAATAACATCTAAAAATGTCAATAGTGGACTTGGATTAGTTAGAATAACTGGTGCTGGTATAACTGTCAATATAAATTCAAATCTTCGTAGCCCAGCACAAATTGTTACTTATGCTGTAAGTGTTGACGCAATCTCAACAGTTAATATAATAGGGAATCTTTCAGCAGCTGATTCGTCTGATAATAGAAATTGTGCTTTAAATATCCCAACATCTTCAACAATTAATATAATAGGAAACATTACCGGAGGTGGAGCTACTATAATAGCCAATAACAGTTGCCAGCTTACAGTAACTGGAAACTTAACAGGAGGATCTGTAGCTACTGGTGCTTGCATCCAAAATATAACAGGCCTGGCAACAATAAATATAATAGGCAATTGTACGGCACAGTCAGGAAGATCAATATCTACTCCGGCTGGAGGAGTGAGTACTATAAATATAACTGGAATAATAACAGCATCTACTACTACTAATGCTATAGTAACATCAACTAGTAATGTAACTATATCAACTCCTTGTTTTAATGCATCTAATGGAAATATGGCTGTATTTGCGCCCAATATCAAATTATTTAATTCAGGTAGTTCACAATGGCAATTTGCAACAGATGTAGTTGCAACCAATAAAACTCTTTATTCAGCTGGCACAGCACTTGGAAATCCAGCAACAACAGACGTAAGGGACGGAGTAAGCTACGCAAGTGGAGCTTTAACAGGTACACTCAAAGTACCATCAGCATCATCAGTGGCTGTTGGTGTGCCAGTAGATAATACGACAGGAACAGCAATTATTTCCATTTCAGACATGGGAGCTCTTTTAGCATCATATTCAGTTTAATCTATAAATATGTCAGAAAAAAACTATTTATCTTGGAATGACGATTCCCTTTATTGGAGTGCTGGAGAAACTGACTATATCTGGTCCGAAGTTTACATAGTATCAGGGGTTGCTTCTTCTGTCGATATGGCTGGAGGGTATCTACCCGAAGATCATACTTGGGATTGGTTAGAGAAAAAGATAGAAAAAGAAAAAGTTGAGGAATTTAAAAGAATAGTCATCAGAGTCAACGGAAAGGAAAAAGAGAAGAACGAGAACTTAAAAATAGGGATATCCGATATAACTAAAACCTTTGAACATTTCGGAATACCCACATCCAGGGATAAAAAAGGTGTAAAAGTTGAGATTACCAGAAAGAGGTTCGAATAGATTTTCCTGACAAAAATAATCTGATATATAATTAAAAACAAAAATGGCTAGATTTCCTCAATCACCTAAAATAGGACAAGCTTTTATAGGAGATAATATCATCTATGTTTGGAGCGGGTATTCTTGGGAGACTTATCCTGGAGGTCTTCGTGTAAAAACTCCAGGGCCAATAAATTCCGCATCCTATTCTTCCAGTTTCGATTATTCCTACTATGGGATAGGCTATACAGGAGGTATATGCTCTATTTCTCTTCCCCTAGGAAGATCAATAGACGATGATGGGAAAATTTTAACTGTCGCCGATGAAGTCGGGGGGATATCTTCTTATAATAGGGGAATATTAGTTACCGGATCTGGAGGTCAATCTATAAACGGGGAATCTTCAGTTTTGATGAAAATAAATAGAATGTCCTTAACTTTTTTGTTTAACGGGAGTTCATGGAAAACGATATAAATAAAAAATATGAGTTATATATTTAATAATGAAATTTCTTATTCTGATGGACCCAATTTGGATGCATTTGGAAGACTAAGAGTTGCAGAAGTTACGAATCTAATTGATCTAAAACACGTTTACGATAAAAATCCACTACAAGTAAACGAGGTTACGGCAGGAACTGCAACGTCTGTTTTTGACCAACAATATGCAAGAGTTAGAATGTCAACTTCAGCTAATAACGATTTGGTTATTAGGCAAGGTAAGACACACCCAATTTATCAACCAGGAAAGGGCCAGTTATTTCAAGCGAGTTTTTCAAACTTTCAGTTAGAAACAAATGTCATAAAAAGGGTCGGAGCTTTTACATCAACAACAGTGTCACCATATAATTCAGTTTTTGATGGATACTTTTTGGAAAGTAACGGGTCTACAGGGACAATAAGTTTTAAGATATGGAGAACAGGAACTCTTGTATATGATTCCCCTTCGACATCTTGGCAAAACGACAATTTTGATCCCTCTAGCATTAATTGGTCTAACACTAATTTAATGTGTGTTGATTATCAATGGTTAGGTGTCGGTAGGATGAGATTCGGTTTGGATTTAGCGGGTATATTAATTTATTTTACTGAACATAATTGTGCAAATAATGAGCCAAATGTTTATATGTCATCACCAAATCAGCCAATTAGATATGAGATAAGACAGGTTGGGGTTGGTTCTGGATATTTTGATATGATATGTTCACAAGTATCATCAGAAGGGTCATTAAACGGGTTGTATTCTACTGTAGGTATTCAAAACGAAACAACAGCAAATTTAAATTCATCAGTTACAAAATACCCATATATTGGTTATAGACTTAAACAAACTTATAAATCAGTGACATCACAATACAGTAGTTTGAGTATTTTAAACACCTCAAATGATAATTACTTAGTGACTATTGAGTTTAACCCCACATTATCCGTAACCCCAAGTTGGACAGACATACCAAACTCACCATTTCAATACTCAGTTTATAATGGGACTGTTACCGCAACAATAACATCACCAGGACATATTATGTCGTCCTTAATTGGCCAGTCTGGAACATCCGCTCTTACATCACTTAAAGTTGATGACAATCAAATTAGAGTTGGTTCTAATGTTAACGGATCACTTGATGAAATGTGGATATGTATAACACCATTAAGTGCGAGTGCATCATTTTCGGGAACTGCTGAGGTACTTTATTATCTATAGAATAATTTTAAAAATATTCGGATATATAGACCAAAAGGAATTATGCCAGCATCAAATATACACCAGCAAAGATTAATGGCTCAAGCTTATGGGATTAAAACCGGTTCTTTAAAACCTTCTGATATAGATCTAAAGTACAGAAAATCCATAGTAGACCTTGCTAAGAAAATGACAAAACAACAGTTAAAAGACTTTGCAAGTACTAAATTCCGTGATGATGTTGATGAAGCAATAGTAACTCCTAAAGCTTCTTATGCTCCTAAATTCAAACCTGGTTATTATCTGTCTACCACAAATTCTCCTATACTTCCTTTCCTGGACACTGAAAAAATCAAAGAAAAGAAAGGTAAAGGTAATCTAGAAAATCTAAAAGATTATAGGGATTGGATTCAAAATGTTTATAAGAAAAAGTGAAGAACTTAAAGACATATAAAAATTACGATCCCGAAAAGGAATATAAAAAACCTACAAGAAGAGAGGTAAATCTTGATGTGCTTAGAAAATCTAAAGATTATAAGAACATAATCAAAATGGGATTCAAAGAGACAACTTCTCATCAGCAAGAACTTAATAATACCCTAAAATTCGAAAGGGGAAGAGAGAAACAAAAAGAGAAGGGTAAGGGTAAAACTTTTTATACGGTACATCCTAGTGGTATAATAAGAAGGTACAACCCGGATAAGAGTAAAGAGATTCTTCAGGGAAGTGGAAACGATTTAGTAAATTTCGGAAAACCTTTTAGAAGTTCTAGGGAGTATTCAAAAGGACTTAAATATTTAAAGTCTTATATAGAAAGAAAAGAGGAAAGAAAAGATTACAGATAATGTGCGATTGTGGAAGTCATATAAACGTAGACGATCATATAAGAGGAGGAAATGCTCCTAAAGAAATAAGTAAGATAATAAATAAATGGGTAGTTGATAATAACAGTAGGAAGTTATTAATTCAGGAACCCATTTATGATATATACAACGATATAATTGGTTATATAACCAAATCAGAGGATAAGAAGACGATAAGAATTTTTGCTAATAATATAAAACAAATTTTAGAATAGCTATGTTTTACCCAACAGGAAATAACACAAAAGGAAGAATGCTAGTTTGCATATCTGACATCGAGCCAGAATTAGATGATAAAACTTGCGATTGCAATCACGATTGTCTAGTAGAGTGTGCAAGTAAATGGATGAATGAAAAGAACTACTGTGTAGAATCTTGGCAGCTAAAGGAATACCTTAAAAAGAAAGGTCTTATGGAATCGAGAATCGATGAAGATATGGACGGAGGACTTGCTACATTAGACACAGTTGGAGGTATGGGAATAGTAGCTCCTCCTACTAGAACTTCTATGGGATCTGGGGATAAGTTTGGATCTGTTGTTGCAGGATCAGCAGCAGCTAAAAAGAACAATAAAAAAAGACTTATGAAATTTTCGGATTTCAACTATAAGAAATAATGGAAAATCTCCATCAATTTGATTCTTTCTTAACCGAAAAGAAATCTTATAAAGATCTATCCCCTAACGAAATAGGAATGGTTTCTGGGATTATTGAAATTCTAAGACAAGTTAAGGACACTAAGAATAGAGAAGAGATGATAGAAACCCAGATAAAGAATTTCAAAAAAGAAAAAATCTCTTTTGATTATTCAGAATTTAAAAGACTAGCAAGTAAATAAAAATTAAACCCCTTAGAAAACTAAGGGGTTTTTAGTGACAAAATTTCGGTACTCTTCCGAAAAAAGATGACAAAATTTCCACTTTTTCTTTTTGGACTATTATTTGTAGGTATAACCCAAAATAAAACAAATAATATGAAAACAAAAGTTAGACTTTGCCAGACGGTGGCAATTAAAAAATATCCGATCACCCCGAAATTTTTATCAACAGAAAGAGTATTAATAAGTAAAAACAATTTTAAAAATGGCTAAGATTATTGGAATCGATTTGGGCACAACAAACTCGTGTGTGTCAGTTATGGAGGGTAGTACTCCAGCAGTTATTGTAAACTCCGAAGGGAAAAGAACAACACCTTCAGTTGTTTGTTTCAAAGACGGAGACACTAAAATTGGGGATCCTGCAAAAAGACAAGCAGTTACAAACCCAGAAAATACCGTTTATTCGGTTAAGAGATTTATAGGATCAGAATTTGATCAAATTAAATCAGAAGCTTCTAAGGTAACTTATAAGGTGAAGAAATCTTCTAAAGGAAAAAAAGTTATTATTGAAGCTAACGGAAGAGAATATGTACCGCAGGAGATCTCTGCAATTGTTCTGCAGAACTTAAAGAGAACTGCCGAAGATTATCTTGGTGAAGAGGTTAAACAAGCTGTAATCACAGTTCCTGCATACTTCAATGATGCTCAAAGACAAGCAACAAAAGAAGCAGGAGAAATTGCAGGACTAGAGGTTCTAAGAATTATCAATGAACCTACGGCAGCAGCTTTAGCATATGGTCTCGATAAAAAAGACAAAGACCTTAAGGTTGCAGTTTATGACTTAGGAGGTGGTACTTTTGACGTGTCCGTTCTTGAAATTGGATCAGGAGTATTTGAAGTACTTTCCACTAACGGGGATACCCACTTAGGAGGAGATAACTTCGACGAAAAAATTATCAATTGGGTTGTTGAAGAATTCAAATCTGAAACCGGAATTGATGTTTCTAAAGATCCTATGGCTTACCAAAGAGTTAGAGAAACCGCAGAAAAAGCTAAGGTTGAATTATCTTCTTCTACGGAAACGGAAATCAATCTTCCTTATCTAAGTGCGGATTCTACAGGTCCTAAACACTTTGTTAAGAAGATCACAAGATCTAAATTTGAATCACTTTGTGAAGATCTGATTCAAAGGTCTTTAGAACCTTGTAAAAAAGCAGTTAAAGATTCAGGTCTATCTTTTAACGAAATTGATGAGATTATCCTGGTTGGGGGATCAACAAGGATTCCTAAAGTTGTGGAAGAAGTTGAGAAGCTATTCGGTAAAAAACCATCTAAAGGGGTTAATCCTGATGAGGTTGTAGCTATCGGAGCTTCTATACAAGGAGCAGTACTTGCAGGAGATCTTAATGACGTTCTTCTTTTGGATGTAACCCCGTTATCCTTAGGTATCGAGACTATGGGAGGTGTGTTCACAAAATTGATAGAATCCAATACAACTATTCCGGTAAGAAAAAGCGAGACCTTCTCCACAGCAGTAGATAATCAACCAAGTGTAGATATTAATGTTCTGCAAGGAGAAAGAGCAATGGCTTCTGATAATATGTCATTAGGAAGATTCCAATTAACAGATATCCCACCATCACCAAGAGGAGTTCCCCAGATCGAAGTAACTTTTGATATCGATGCTAATGGTATCATTAATGTTTCTGCTAGAGACAAAGGAACAGGAAAAGAACAGAAGATTAAAATTGAATCAGGATCTAAGCTCTCCGAAGAAGAAATCGAAAGAATGAAAAATGAAGCTAAGGTTAACGAAGAAGCAGACAAAGAAAAATTAAAGTCTATGCAGATTCTTAATGATGCAGATTCTATGGTATTCCAAACGGAAAAAATGCTTAAAGATCAGGAAGATAAAATTTCAGAAGAAGATAGAAAAGAATGTGAAGATCTTATTTCCCAAATCAAGCCATTGGTAGAATCCAAATCTTCAGAAGAAGTTAAAGGTAAAGTTGAAATTCTTGGACAAGTTCTTCACAGAATTTCCACTAAGTTATACGAAACTCAAAACGCTGAAACCCCTAAAGAGGATTCACCAGGAGACGAGGTATTTGAAGACGTAGCCTACGAAGAATCTAAATAATTTAAAAACCTCCTAGAAATAGGAGGTTTATTTTTTTCCTACGGTAATCCTTTTATATTTGTTAAAGAATAGTATTAAAAAATCAAAATGAAAATAAAAAATTTAGACACATTACTTTCTGAATTGAAAGAAAGAGAGACGGAAGAAAAATCCTTAGGGATTTCTTCAGTTAATGAAGCAAAAGAAGATCTTCTCGATAAAATTTCACAGATGTATGGTATATCCTTGGAAGAAATAAAATCTAAATATTCCCAGATATCTTTGAATTAAACTTGGATATATAATTCATGAGTGAAAAAGTAAAATCTTTTGGACAATTTCTGAATGAATCTTCTAGAATGGATCTTCCTACTCCAGGGTATGTTGAATCTCTTCCTGAATACAAGGAAATACAAAAAATATTTCCAAACGTCAGAGTATACGGTGGGGGAAAACAGCCTTTAGAATTCGGGGGAACCAAAACAAAATACAGTATAAAGTATGCTAGGACAGGTTCTATATTCTATGGAGGATATCCAGTAGGAACTTTTAGCCAGGTAGACGATAAATCCTTAAAATTTATTAAAGATTATTTAGTATCCAGGGCTCTTGATATTTCTGTTACCTCTTTATATTCTATTATAGAAGGAAGAACACCTATCAGCTCTAATAACCTACAAAAAGATTGGGAAAGATATTATCCTGAAAAATTTACGATTTTCGAAAAAGGAGTATTAGAAAGGGTTAAAGATTTTTCTAATACTATAAAATATTACCAAAATCATCCATTAGATAAATCTTATCAGCTTTTACCCGAATTAGAAAAAATTGTAAAAGAGGGATTTCAAAAATCTCCTATGAAAGAGATTAAGGAAGGGGATCTTACTCTTGTACAAAAAAACTACCTTAAGAATAGAACATTAAGACAAACCGATCCTAAATACCAGGGATATAATCCAGATCTTAAAGGGAAACCCATGTTTAAATTAAACAAAGAAACTGGGTTAGTTGACGTATATGGAAATTTAGATTTAGGAAGTTATTCACCTAAGATAGAGGGTAATGAAAATTTCAGGGGAATTAAATTCGGAAGAATTTATGGATATTTTATAGCTAATTCTGAAAAATGTTTACCTGAAAAAAATCTTTCAGGATTTCCTCTACAGGTAGATGGAAATTTTGAATTGATAGATGATGGATCTATAAAATCTCTAGAAGGATTACCTTCAGTGGGAGGAAATAGAATCACAATAAATGGAACTGGGGCTAGTGATTTTTCTCTTCTTAATAAAATTCTAGAAAATAAAACTGAAATTAGCTTAGATGGAAACAGAGGAATTAAATCTCTAACGCAAATAAAATTTCCTAGTAAATTAAAAATTCTAAGAATTTCTAAAACCCCTATAAAATCTTTAGATGGTTGTCCCACTGAAGTAGATGAATTAGTTTGTTATTCTACTGAAATAGAAGATTTACCAGGAACACTTAAAAAGTCAAAAGTTATTGCGATCTCAAGTCCAAATCTAAAAAATCTAACCGGGATACTTCAAATAGAAGGTTTAAAGAATTTCAGTTTTAGAGTTAAGGAAGGGAATTCCCTCATATATATAAATTTACCTTTGAGCCAAAATGGGATTGAAAAGATAATTTCAATTTTAACTGATTCTGAAAAATTTTCAGATGAGGATAAGAAATTATTGATGCCCCTGGTAGAAGATATGCTTTATGATTATTTCGAGAAAAATCCTTTAGAACTCTATTTATTAGATAATTTACCAGGAATTAAAAAAGATATTATCCAAAAAAGAGGAATTCCCGATTTCAGTAAACTTGGATCCACTCTAAATAAAGGATTTTTATAATGAGAAAGATATCAACCTATTCTTCGATGTTTGAAGGGAAAGCTGAAGACGAAAAGCTAGAAGCATTCAATAGGGCTCTAAATAGTCCTGAAGGCAAAGACTTTCAGAAATGGTTTGATATTAAACATGTAAGAACGGGAAGAGCTTATATTCATAAGAAAAATGAGATAAAAGGAATGAATATACCATCGAGATCATATTTTGATCTATCTGGATACATCGGAGGAGGAGAATGGTATTATGAATTTGCTTCTTCTAGCGGATCATACGGAACAACATATAATCAAGATTTAAAGTCTCTATTTAGGATTTTTATGGTGGATGCTGTTAGGAAATCTAGGCCTTCTTCAATAACGGAAAAACAAATAAAAGAGTTCTTTTCTAAGGAGTCTAATTTCCCAAAAGGGTCTTTTCCTAATCCGGATAAGATATATTCTTCTATCACACAAGAAAGCGGAGTTGTAGTTGATTTCTCTTTTCTTATGGAATTACCTATTATTAAAAGAATTTCGGATTTAGGAGTAAAAGTTTACACTTCAGAAAATTCGGGATTAACTTCTGTTTCTATGGATTTTAAATCTTCTTCTAATCTTAAAAATATTTTAGAAACTATATTCGGTAAAGAATATTCCGATTCTCTAAAAGAAATCGTTAAAGAAATACCAAAAGATTCATCCTCGTCCAGTTGGGGAAATTGGTATATCGATCTTTTCGAAAGTCTCAGCCTATATAAGATTGATCCAAAAACTAAACCGGGAAAAAATGTTTATAATGGAAGAACCTCTAAAGAGCTTAGGATAGGATCAGATTCTAAAGAAAAAATAGAAAAATATACGGAGGAATTCATAAAAGGAAATAGTACTCTTATAACTGCTACCTTTAAAAAAGACTGGAATCAAAGAATTTATATAAGGCCTTTAGAAGATTTGATCAAAAAAACTATTTTAGGTGAACCCATAGGGAATCTAAAAGAGGAGTCGAAGGAAAGAATAGAAGAAATACTTTTAGATCTGATTGGCCCGCATATCGGAAAAAATCCATTAGATCTTTATTTAGTTGATGCGATGCCGGATCTCAAGGAAAAAATAATGAAGGAATACGGAATAGAAAAAGATTTTTCTAAATTGGGAAGGGCTTTCGGAAAAGGATTTCTATAAAAATATTACAAATTAATGGAAAGAGAATTTTTAATACAGGAGGATTACTTAGATGATCCCTGGAAAATGATGGTCTGTTGCATACTTCTAAACCAGACCAATAATAAACAGGTAAGACCGATTTTAGAGCCCGTATTTGGGCTTATACCAGATCCCAATAGTGCAGTAGATTGTGATCAGGATAGCTTAGCTACGATCATAAAAACAACCGGATTTCAAAATGTTAAAGCTTCCAGAATAAAGAAGTTTAGTGAGAAGTGGATCGAAGGATTTGATGATATACAAGAGCTTCCGGGGGTCGGAAAATATGGAAAAGAGTCTTGGGATATTTTTGTTAATGGTAGAACAGATATAGATCCTACCGATAAAAAATTAAAGAAATATCTAGAGGATATCAATTAAATCTAGAAAAAGACCTTTCTAATTGTTTTTATATTTTTACGTAAGCTATTTTAAAATTTTATAGACCAAGCTTGAATTGGTAATCCTAATTGAAGTGCGATGCAACTTCTCTTATGTCCTCCTATAAGGTGATAAGGTTTTTCGAACGTTTCTCCTATATTTAATATAAATGGTGCTGGCTTTTTTATAGACCTCTCTGATACCAACTCATCATAGTTCCTCAGATATCCTTTTGCGACATGCTCAAATCCGGGTTCAGAAAATCCACTATTCAGTAGCTCTTGAAGCTGGTTTATTCCTTCGACTCCTTTTTTGAACTCTAATTTTTCCATCCATCCTTTTCTTCCAGACTTGGAACCAAAAACTTCTGTTAGGTCGCCCATATTTCCGGTTTGGGGAACCAAATTAATTTCTTTTTTTAGATTAAACCATTCTACTTTTTCGCCAGATTTTATTAGATTAAATGCCTCTTTCTTCATTTCTTCTGTAGGATTTTCCTTCAAATCGTCCATATATGGTCCGAGTCCAATCTCGTCTGGATTTTTTCCTGCGAGTAGATTTCTTATTTCTTTTTCGTCCTTAGTATCGTTTCCGAGGTACTTTTCGGTGATGTGATGAAAAAGACTTGGTAGCTTTGCATAGGCCCTGTCGAAATTTTCTTCTTTGATGAAAATGTCGATATTGTTGAACAACTCATGCATCTCTTCTTTGATATACTTATCAGTTGGGTCTTCCCACATTATATTGAATTTAGAATCTTCTTGGAATTCTTCGTACAACTTTAAATGCTTCATTTGTTTATTTTTTCTTAGTCTCTCTAAGACCTTCTTTTAGATAATCTGTTATTTCTTTTCCCCTCCTAGGTTTTTCTTTTAAAAATTCATCAAATTCTAAAGATTTACCCTGATTATCTAAATACTCATACACATGGGAACCTTCGAACATGGCATCCTCTACATAAGGTAGCTGAGCATCATTTGAAGGAGTATAGTTTCTAGAATTGACTTTTCTTTCGAAATCAGATCCAGGAACATCAACACTTCCGGGTGAATCAAGCCACTCATTCAAAAAAGATTCAAAAGGTTTTATGTTTTTCATATCTTTTTATATATCATCGGAAACATTAGAATTATTTTAGCTAAAAATGATAAAGAAAAATTAATGATTATAGACGTTGAAAATTGCGGGGAATTTCTAAGAGCTTCACACTTCACAGAAGAAGGTACCGTGGGATTTATAGATATCCCAATTCCGGAAGAAGAAAGATTTGTTTGGCAAAGGTGCTCTGCTAATGATCGGGAGAAAGATCCGGAATGGAAAACCTGGAAAGGAGAACCCATCAAAAAGGTAAGAACACAAAAATACGATAAGTATAGGATAGCTCAGATTTTAGACGAATCTCCTAGAGAAATAACTTCTCCACTTTGGGAATATCAAGATCCCAGAAAATACTTTGTCGATATTGAGGTTGAGATAACAGATGAAATGGGGGATGCATTGGATACATCTACTGCAAAGAATAAAATTATTTCTATCGGTATTGCAACAGATCGGAATAAGATTATCGTAATGGGTATTCGCCCACTTACACAGGAGCAGCAAAATTCCATCTATGAAAAAATAAACAACTATTTTGGGTCAACTGGAGATAACTGGTCTTTTAGATACCAGTACTTCGAAAGCGAATATGATATGATGTTCACTTTCTTTAAAGAAGTTGGTTCTAAAATGGGAGTTATTACAGGATGGAACTGGATGGGATATGACTGGCCTTATCTTATAACAAGAGCTAAAAGACTAGGGATAGATCCTAAGATAATGTCGGTTTCAAATTACCTTATAGGAAAAGCACAAACACCAGCCCACATGCTAATGTTTGACTACTTGGATATCTATAAAAAATGGGATAGAGTAATTAAAATCAAAGAAAGTAATAGGCTGGATTACGTTGCAGATAAAGCAGTTGGATTTAAGAAGATAGAATACGATGGAACGTTAAGAGATCTTTACGAATCTGATTTCGAAAACTTTATCTACTATAACGCAGTCGATTGTGCTCTTGTTCACTACATAGACAAGAAGTTAAAAACCCAGCAAACTTTCTTCAAGATCGCTATGACAGGAGGGGTTGAGATTAATAGATGTCTTTCCCCAGTTTGGTCTACTGAAGTTATGATGCTTAGATATTTCACTAAAAGAAAACAAGTCTTTGTTTCCGAAAGATCAGAAGAAACACATCTTAAATTTGCAGGAGGATATGTAATGGATCCTATCGTAGGTCTACATGAATGGGTTGCTTGCTATGACTTTGCTTCTCTTTACCCGAATGCTATTGTTCAATGGGGTATTTCTCCAGAGACTTACAAAGGAAAAGACAGGGTTAATCCAGATCCCAATTGGATAAAAACGGCTTCCGGAGCATACTTTGGAGGAGATGACGAGGAATCTATTTTAAGAACTATAGTTAAGGATCTTTATGCAAAAAGGAGAGCAACTAAAGATAAAATGCTAGATCTGCAGATCAAAATAGATGGACTAGAAAAAGAATTAAAAAAGTTAGAAAAAGAACAGTAAAAACCCAAACTCTTGAATACCTTGGTTGATATATAATTTCCAACTGGGTGATAGAGAAACTAAAAACTTATTTATATGGCTAATACGGATAATAAATGCTCAGAATTGGAAGTTAATGACTTCCACACCGGTACAGAAGACACATTAGGTCTAATTTACAACAAACAAAAAGAACTACAAGAAAGATATGGATTTAATTTTGAAAATTGGTCGATAAAACAAATCGTAGATTTCTGGATGGTAAACAAACATGCATTAGGAGATGAACTAAATGAAATGTTCGATGCGATAGGAGGAATCAATGACGGTATTGGATCTGCTGGATGGAAATACTGGAAAGGTAAAAATAAAGAAACAGAAAAAATGAAAATTTCAGATTTATCGGAATCTGATAAATTAGAGCTTTATTATGAATGGATAGATGGACTTCACTTTTATATGAACTTTGCAATTTCTATAGGAATGACTAGTAAAGATATTGTTAATCTTTATATGGCAAAGAATTCAGAAAATCACGATAGACAAGAGAGAGGTTATTAATTAAAAACAAATATGTCAGAAAATTTAAACGATTCGACAGAACCTATACTAAAGGAAAATCCCAATAGGTTCGTAATATTCCCAATAGAGCATAATGATATTTGGGAATTCTATAAACAACACCAAGCAGCATTCTGGACTGCAGAAGAGGTTGACCTATCAAACGATATACGGGACTGGGAAAAGTTAACAGACAACGAAAAGTACTTCGTTAAGAATGTTCTTTCGTTCTTTGCTGCTTCTGACGGTATAGTAAACGAGAATCTTGCAGAGAATTTCTACAGAGAAGTTCAATATCCAGAAGCTAAATTCTTTTATGGTATTCAGCTTGCAATGGAAAATATTCATTCCTTAATGTATTCTTTATTGATTGATACCTATATCAGCAATCCGAACGAAAAGGATGAGTGTTTTAATGCTATAGAGAATTTACCTGCGGTAAAAAAGAAAGCTACTTGGGCATTGAATTGGATTGAAAATGCTTCTTTCCAAGAGAGACTTATTGCTTTTGCAGCGGTAGAAGGAATTTTCTTCTCTGGATCTTTCTGTTCTATATTCTGGCTAAAGTCCAGAGGAATTATGCAAGGACTATGTAATGCAAATTCACTTATATTTAAAGATGAAAATCTACATTGCGATTTTGCAATACATTTATTGAATAACCACTGCGAGAATAAACCTTCCGAGAAAAGAATAAAAGAAATTTTATTATCTGCTCTCGAGATCGAAAAAGAATTCATCACCGAATCTCTACCAGTTTCTTTGATAGGTATGAATTCTAATCTTATGAAACAATACCTTGAATTCGTTGTTGATGGATTATTACTTAAATTTGGATGCAAAAAACACTTTAATGTAGAACAACCTTTTAAGTTCATGGAACAAATTGCAGTTGAGACCAAAGGAAACTTTTTTGAAAGCCGAACAGTAGAGTACCAAAAAGCAAAATTGAACGAAACCATTTCATTTACTGAAGATTTCTAAAATAAAAATTATGTCATTAAGAATTATCAAAAGAGGCGGGGACTCGGTAGCATTTAATCCCCAAAAAATATACAGCCGAATCAAAAAAGCGGGGAAGGGATTGAATGTTAATACTGACGAGATTTTTATTAAAGCTATAACTTCTGTTCCTACCGAGGGAGAAGTAACAACAAAAGAGCTGGATAAATTAGTTTATGAGATTGCTGCTTCCTATACTGGAAGTCATCACGATTATTCTAGACTTGCTTCCTCTATTGCAATATCTTCTTACCATAAGGAGACAAATCCTAGTTTTTCGGAAACTATGAAAATTTTATCCGAGGACGGAATAATAAACGAGAAGCTAGTAGATATAATTAAATCTTACGGAGAAGAAAAAATAGATTCTGTAATTGACCACGAAAAAGACTACAACTTCGATTACTTTGCTTGGAGATCTTTACAGGAAATGTACCTTTTAAAGAGACCAACAGGGGAAGTTATAGAAAGACCCCAGCATATGTATATGAGAGTTGCTCTTTGGGTAACTGATTCTTTTGAAGAAGCTTTTGAATATTATAAATCCCTTTCGGATCAACTTATATCTAAAGCAACACCGATCATGATTAATTCGGGAACTAAAGTTCCTCAGTTAGCATCTTGCGTTTTGCATTATAACAATTCGGATTCTAGACAAGGACTTTTAGATACCCTAAATGATATTTCAACATTTTCTTCCGATGCTGCTGGTATTGGCCTAGCTATGTCAAATATTAGAAGTAAAGAAAGTCGAATATCTTCTTCTGGAGGATTTGCAGGAGGACTTTTAAAATATTTGAAAATTGTTAACGAATCTCTAAGATTCTTTAATCAACAAGGAAGAAGACCCGGATCCTCTGCTATTTACCTAGAGCCTTGGCATAAAGATGTTCTTGATCTTTTAGACATTAAAAAGAATACAGGTGCTGAAGAATTAAGAGCCCGAGATTTATTTACTGCTCTTTGGATTCCTGATAATTTTATGGAAGCAGTTAAGAATGATACTGATTGGTATTTATTTTGTCCTAATGATATATTAAATGCGGGAATTAAACCGCTCCAAGAATCCTACGGAGAAGAATATGAAGAGAATTACAATAAGGCAGTTTCTCTAGGGCTTGGTAAAAAAGTTAAAGCCCAGGAAATATGGACCAAGATAATAGAATCACAGGTTGAAACCGGCGTTCCTTATCTGTGTGCAAAAGATAGTGCAAATAGAAAAACTAATCACCAGAATATAGGAACGATTAAACAATCTAATTTATGTGCAGAGATTTTTCAATTTACTAATGAGACCGATACTGCTATCTGTACTCTTTCCTCGATAGTTCTTAAGAATTTTATACAGGGAGGTAAATTTAACCATCAATTGCTATTCGAAGAAGTTCGTAAGGTTGTTAGGGCTTTAAATAGAGTAATTGATATTAATAACTATTCCACCAAAAAAGGACTAAAAGGAGGAATGGAGCAAAGAGCAATTGCTATAGGAACTCAAGGTTTAGCAGATGTCTTCTATCTAATGGATTACATATTTACATCAGAAGAAGCTAAAAAATTAAATAAGGAGATTTTTGAAACCATCTATTATGCTTCTATTTACGAAAGTAATAAATTATGCATAGATGGAAAATATAAAAAATACTCCCACTTCAAGGGTTCACCGATGTCTAATGGGGTATTCCAGTTTGATATGTGGGGATTGAATGAAAGTGATTTATTTTGGGATTGGTCAGAATTAAAAGAGAATGTTAGCAAGCATGGGGTTTGTAATTCTTTATTTACTGCGCAAATGCCTGTAGCATCTTCTGCAAAAATAACTGGATCTTTTGAGATGACAGAACCAGCTCATTCGGCTTTATTTAATAGAAGAGTAGTTGGGGGAGAGATAATGATCGTTAATAAATATCTTATTAATGATTTCGAAAAACTTGGGATCTGGTCTGAAGATCTAAAAAATGAAATAATCATAAATGAAGGGTCAATTCAAAATATTAATTTTAATAATTATTTAGATCCCGAGGATAAAAATTACTCTAAGAAAGTTAAAAGGATTGAACACCTAATTCCTAAATACAAAACTATTTGGGAGATTTCACAGAGAGAGTTAATTGACATGGCAGCAGATAGAGCTCCATTCATCGATCAATCTCAATCTATGAATATTTATATGGCGAATCCAACTCTATCCAAGATTACTTCTTCCCATTTCCATTCATGGGAGAAAGGGTTAAAGACTTTATGCTATTATGTAAGAACTAAAGCCATTTCGACGGGAGCAAAACATTTAGCAATAGATACTTCAAAAATCGAAAAACCTAAAGAGACCTTAGTGGAACCAAATATAATTTTACCTTCAAAGCCCGAGGATTCCATGTTTGAGTGTTTTGGGTGTTCTTCTTAAATATATAGGGTATGGTGATAATAAAAGATTTTAAATCTTTCCTTAACGAAAGATATGTTCCGGATAATCCTGGTAAAATGGTTGTACTATTCGGACCTCCGGGAAGTGGAAAGGGAACTTTAGCTAAGAAGCTTAAGGATGAATATGGAATGAAGCATATTTCTACTGGGGACTTAATAAGAAATTCCGACGACGAAGAAATAAAAAAAGTTGTGGCTTCTGGGAAATTTGTAACAGATTCACAAATACTTAAGCTTCTTAGAAAAGCTATAAAAAATGAAGATCTAGAATCAGGGATTATATTTGATGGATTTCCAAGAACAGTAAGTCAAGCTCCAAAACTGGATTCTCTCTTAGGAAAAAAAGGAGTAGGTCTAAACTATGCAATATTTTTGGATGTTCCTGAAGAAGTTGCTAAAGAAAGAATAAAAGGCAGAGCAGAAAAAGAGGATAGAAAGGATGATTCGGATCCTAAAGTTATAGAAAAAAGATTCGAAGAATATAAAGAAAAAACTTTACCCCTTGTAGATGTATATGAGAAAAGTAAAAGACTTTTTAAAGTGGACGGGACCAAAGGAACCGACGAGGTTCTAAAGAAGGTAAAAGTTAAATTAAAATTATCTTAAAAATAATCGAAAAAGGCGGAAATATTTCTGCCTTTTTTTGTATAACATCTAAATAATTTATTAAAGATGTCTAAGAATAAAAACAAAAAAGGAAATTACCAGAAGATGACCTCTCCGGTACAAAAAAAATCCATTCCAATTAATATCCCTAATCTTAACGCAAAACAAGAAATAGATCTTTGTCTTGTTATGATAGTAAAAGATGAGGAAGACACTATGGAAAGGTGTCTTAAAGCTGTTTCTCCTTATATAAAACATTGGGTTATTGTAGACACCGGATCTACTGACAATACAAGAGAGGTAATAACTAAGACTATGGGAGAATTAGGAATCCCTGGAGAACTTCACGAAAGACCTTGGGTTAACTTTGAAGTAAATAGAACTGAAAGTTTAGAATTGGCTAAAGGTAAATGCGATTATAGATGGATTATAGATGCCGATGATACATTCTATCCAGAAAATCCTAATATTAATCCTTTTGCTGGTCTTAATAAAGAACCGGATTGTTACCAGATTCTTTATAAACTTAATGCTTTACAATACCACAGAGCTCAATTAGTTAAATCCGACCAAAACTGGGTTTATAAAGGGGTTCTTCATGAATATTTACACTTAGAGGATAAAGAAAATATCGTTCAAGGTATCGTTCCAAATTCCTATGTAATAGCAGATATTTCTCCTCTTAAAAGAGCTTCCAGCTTAGAAGAAAAATATGCAAACGATGCTAAAATTCTAGAAGAAGCTTTACTAAAAGAACCAGAGAATACTAGATATCAATTTTATCTTGCACAGAGTTATAGGGATTCCGAACAAATGGAGAAATCTGTAGAAGCTTACCAGAAAAGAATAGAGATGGGAGGATGGGAAGAAGAGATTTATTATTCTATGTACATGGTTGCAAAGATTAAAGAAAAAATGGGGGTAGACGACGAAGAAGTTATTTCTCTTTATTCCAAGGCATGGGAATATAGACCAAATAGATTAGAATGTGCTTTTCACGTTATGAGAAAATTAAGAGCACAAAGTAGATTCTTATTGTCTTTTGCATATGGAGATGTAGCTATAAAAACAAAAGGAACTTCAGACATTCTATTTCTAGAGACCGAAATCTGGCAATGGAGACTTTTGGATGAATACTCTTTAGCAGCTTATTACACAGGAAATCCTGAAGTAGCATTAGAAAAGACATCTGCAATAGTAAATGCTACCTTCTTTAATTCTATTCTTCCTGAAGAACAGGAAAGATTGAAAAGAAATATAGAATTCTATAAAAAAGGAGCAGAAGAAAAAACTAGAAAGCTGAGAGAAATGCAAATATTGCAAACCGCAAAAAGATAAGACATGCCGACATTTTACGAAGAAGCTAATTTTGATATAAGTGTAGATGATTTTTTAGAAGAATGCAGTAACTTTGAAATAGAAGAAGTTATTGATTATCTGGAAGAGATGGGATACCTTAAAAATCACAAGAGATCTGAAGGAGGAAGTCCGATGGGAATTTTAGAAGAGGAATTCCAAGAAAGAATCCAAAAGCTTTCCGAATCTAGACATAGACTTACTTTGGAAGAGGAAGAGATTATTAAAAAAATCTCAGATAGGCTCTAAAATTCTAATTTCATTTTTAGATATATAAAAATAAAAAAACATGAAAAATCTATCTGAATTTGAAAATTTTCTAAATGAAAATAATATGGACGAAAAATCTGATTTAGTAGAAGTCTTAACAAATAAGATAAAATCCATGGAGAAAGATCCCAAATTTACTGCTATGGGTTTAGCCCAAACAGTCTATAATAATTGTGCCCACTTTATGAACAAAACGGATATTTTTTCTTCAAGACCAGGGCAACCATTAAAAACTGAAGCTCCTTTTGCTCCTAAAGGATAAAAATTTTTAGATATATAAAAATAAAAAATATGAAAAACCTATTAGAATTTGAATCTTTTGGCCCTTTGAATGAGGCATCTTTAGTTCCAGTTTATAACAATGCTATGTATGTAAAGAATCCATCCATGAAAGCGGAATCCCAGCACCAAGCAACTGCAGTTGTTTCTGCTATTAAAGGACTTATGGATAGAATGGAAGATGGAGAAATCACAAAAATCTCTATTATTGCAGATGTACCGACTCAAGGAAAAAGAGCACCTCTTTATATAAAAGACACTATAGAGGCTGAAAAAAGAAGAATCGCAGCTCAAATGGCAAGAGAAAAAGGAAAAGAAATTACAGATCCTGAAGCTTTAGACTTTGACAGATACGGAAATAAAAGAAACTTCTTTTTTGATTCTGAATTTATCGTTGATGGAGTTATCGAAGAAACTGGGGGTAAAAAATATATTATTGGTATTCCAGAATCTTTATATTCTAAAGCTATTAAGGATGAGGATTCTAAAAAATATTATTCTGTAGAAATTTATCCAGAGCAAGTAGAAGAAATCTATTACGATCCGGCATAATTTAAAACCATAAAGATGAGGCATTTAAAATTATTCGAATCGTTTTTGATTCAGGAAGCAGCTAATACAAATCTTGAATTAAAATCAATTTTTAGGAAATTAATAGAGGATCTTAGAAAAGATCCTCCTAAAGGTCCAGGTCTTAAAGTAAAGTTTGAAATTAGAAAATTCGGCAGTGAATCCGAATTTTCAAAATACATCCCAAGTAAAAATCTATTCGAAGGCGATTATAATGCTTATTTAATTATGCATGATGAAGATAAACCCAATGGAATATCAATGTCTGGATATACTAAGTTATTTTTTAGCCCATCAATGGATAAAGAGAAATGTAAATCTTATGTTCAAAACGTAAAAGATTTAATAGAAAATCAGAGATACGAAGAAGGGAAAGGTGAAAAAGTATATGGGGATATATTAGATGCTGAAGTATTGGATATGACGAACGGTGGTATTGGTTTACTGATAAAACCTAAAAAATCTGTAAATAAATCTAAATGGGAACATTTCACGGATGCTAATAAATTTAGAGGATTAAAAAGAACACCAGAAGAAAATGGAATTTCTTATCTATTCGGATCCGGTTTTGGGTATATTAGTAATAATGATCTAGATAAGAACAAAGAATACAATCTCATAAAAATCGACTCCAACTCCAAAAAGGTAGAGGTTAATAAAGGTCTTTCACAGGAATTAGCAACAGGGGACAGAAGAAATAAATTGGTTAAGATAGCAAAACAATTTGCAGAAAAAAATGGGTACCAATACGTAGCAATAACAGATTCATTTAAATAGATAAAGATTATATTTTATTTCTATACTAAATCCTCGAAAGAGGATTTTTTTGTTTCGATAAAATTCGTATATTTGTAAGAAACTAAAAATGGTAGATAATCACAGACTTGGCTATTGCTGCATTAATCTTACTCTTCAGGAGTCTTTAAAGATTACAATAAACCGTGGAATGGTAAAAAGAACATTCCTAGAAAGAGGTATTTCATATGCATCTGAGCTTGCTCTTGCCAACGTGAAGGATCTAGAAAAAATAATACATTGGAATCATGAAAATGGAATAACAATGTACCGTATGTCTTCTGACATGTTCCCTTGGTGTTCTGAATACGAAATCGAGGATCTTCCCGACTATAAGGAAATTCTAGAGATAATGAAAAGAACTGGGGATTTCGTAAAATCAGTAGACCAAAGACTAACTTTCCACCCATCTCCTTATTCGGTTCTTGCTTCAGATAAAGACCATGTTGTAAATAATGCTATAAAAGAAATAAACCAGCATGGACAGATGATGGATATGTTAGGACTAGACAGAACAACATTCTATCCCATAAATATTCACGTTAATACAACAAAACCTTCTAAAGAAGAAGCTGCTTCCCGATTCTGTAAAAATTTCGAAAGACTTTCCGATTCTGCCAAATCTAGGCTGGTAGTGGAAAACGACGATAAGGCAACCCAATTTACAGTAAAAGATCTGAAGGAGATGGTCCACGACAAAATAGGGATTCCTGTAACTTTCGACTTCTTACATAATAAATGTAACCCTTATACTGAATCGGAAGGTGAAGCTCTTGGATTGGCTTTATCTACTTGGCCGGAGGAAATTGTTGCTATAACACATTACTCTGATTCTAGAAAAGTTTACGAAGACGAATCCTCAAAGTTATTAGCACACACAGATTGGATTTGGAATGATGTCGAAACATATGGCTTTATATTCGATATAGAATTTGAAGTGAAAATGAAAGACAAAGCTTTACTTAGATTCATAAATGAAAAATGTTTAGTATGATGGAAAATGAAAAAATGGGGAACGAACTAGAAAATTTTGAATCCGAAATGAAATCAGGTGACACAAAAGGAATTTTATATAAGCAGGATTCTGAAATGGAAAGTTTAATTAGATTCGATTTTCTTAAAGAAAAATACGGAGAGAATAAAATAAATACGATACTTGAAGAAAATGAAGTATCGGTTTCCGATCTTTCTATTCAAGGGATTTTTATTAAAATTATCGAAATTGCGGAATCTTAATATATAAATTATATGTTTAATTTCGATAATAATAATCCGTTTTTATTTGGGTTTGGTAATTCACATCCCCAATTTTCTCTTATAAAGAAACATATAGAGAGATCTGTCCAGGATTTATTTCTAACTTCTCTGAGAGAACAACCAGAAGAAATGGTTTACGTTTTCGTTGAAGAAGATCAAATAGAAAAATTCAAATCCAGAATGCTTACCTATTGGGAAAAATACGAGGAGTATGAAATCTGTCAGGAGGTTTCTGAAAGAATAGAAGACCTGAAAGAGAGATGGAAAAATAGAGACACCGAGGTAAATCCTTTATCTTTAGAAAAAATAAAAGCTCTTTTTGATTAAATGAAAGATTACTATAAAATACTAGGGGTTGATAGGAATTCTTCCCCAGAGGAAATAAAAAAAGCCTATAGAAGTCAGGCAATGAAATATCACCCGGATAAAAATCCTGGCGATTCTGCATCTGAATCTAAATTTAAAGAGATATCAGAAGCATATGATGTTCTTTCGGATCCTAAGAAAAAGCAGGAATATGATAATCCGGGAATGGGAGGAATGGGAGGATTTAAAGATTTCTGGAGTGGAAATCCTTTCCAAACTGGAGACTTTTCTTCTTTCTTTACTGGGGGTAGAAGAAACACAACTAATATAAAAGGGAGGAATATAAATGTCTACATTCCAATAACCCTAGAAGAAATGATGACCGGATGCGATAAGAAGGTCAAAGTCTCGAGAAGAGTTCATTGTGATTCTTGTTCGGGAACAGGGGGGAAAAATGGAGAAACCCTAGCTTGTGGCCATTGTAACGGGGCAGGAGTAATAAATAAAGTTGCTCATTATGCTTTTGGACAAATGGTAATGGAAGAGGTTTGTTCCCATTGTCAGGGTACCGGATTTAAGAGTTCTTCAGATTGCGGAACCTGTAGAGGAGAAGGGATAGTAACAAAAGAAGAAGAGATAGACGTTAGAGTTCCTAGAGGATCTATAGATGGTGTTTCTTTTGTCGTTCCAGGAAAAGGACATTGCGTAAAAACCCCAGGAAATCCAGGGGATCTTGTAGTAAAAATAGAAGAATATGTTCATGCTTTTTATAGAAGAGAAGGGGTAAATCTTATCCATGAAAAATTTCTATCATTCAAAGAAGCTTGTTTGGGAACTGAAATAGAACTTCCGAATTTAAAGGGATCCAAATTTAAAGTTAAAATAGATCCAGGGACTCCTTCTGGAAAAATACTAAGACTTAGGGGAAGAGGAATTCCGGAATTTAATGGGATTTCAAACGGAGATATTTTAATCAAAGTAAATATTTTAATTCCTACGGATCTATCCGAAGAACAAATTAAAGCTTTAGAATTATTTTAATTATGGTTTATATTTTATTTTTCTTTTTGGGATGGGGAATAACATCCACGGTAATAAACGGATCTATCTTTGATAAAATTAGAAATTATTTTATCGTTAATTACCCATTAATAGGAAAACTTTTTTCCTGTGTCAGATGTCTAGGATTTTGGGTAGGAGCTTTTATGTTTATTCCTTTAGTTTATTTTGGTATAATTCCACCTATATTTCCACCCGAAGTACCTTATGTGGTTTCTATATTTTCTATGCCCATCTTCCAAAGTAATTTTGGAGTAGTTATGGAATCTTTTGTTATATTCCTAGTAAAAGGAACAAGAAATAATATTTAATGGCAGCATCACCTTATTTTAAATCGGACATCACTGTAGTGTTCAAAGCTTCTAGTAGAGCTAATTCCAAAGTAAAAATAAAAACTTATAGAAATCGATCTATAGATGATGTTTTATCTAATAATAAAATGGTCGGAGTTCCTTTGAATGCAGTTATACTAGAAATGGGAATGGGGGAAAGCTTCGAAGCGGAATGGAAGAAAAAGTATAAGATAAAATAACGAAACAATCCAAAATAATCAAATAGAATAATAAAATAAAAATAATGAAAATTAGAATTACTAGTATCCCGAATCTTATCACATTTCTAAAAAGACTTAAGAGTGTAGAAAAAAATGTTATTCTTGAAGTAACCCAGAATAAAATATCTTCTAAAGTTCATACCCCAGATAAAGCGGTTATGAAATACTCAAGCTTAAATTACAATGAAGTCTTTGAAGGCGAAATAGAATGGAAAGGAAAAGAGAAAATTAAAATTGGTCTAATCGATGTAGGACGTGTAATAGATGCGTTTAAGCACTTTAGACCCGAAGAAGATGTTTTCCTTGAGTTAACAGTTCAGGATGAGGACGGTGAATATATCACATCGGAAATGAGATTAATCTCTAAATCCCTAAAGATAAAATTGAAATGTGCAGATCTAGGACTTCTTTCTTATGTTTCGGATGAAATTCTAGAAGTTGTTCACTCAAAAGAAGATTACATCGGTAAATTTAAGATCTACCAATCTGATTTTAATACAGTTCTTTCTCTTTGTGGAATGGAGTCAAACTCAGAAGAGATTCTAAATTTTGATTTAACTAAAGAAGAAGTTTATACGGTAGGAGACTCTTTTAGATACAAATTAAGCTTAGGTCTAGATGAAATATCTATACAAGGAGAAAAAATGAATTCTTCGATTTATAAAAACCATTTAGGGTACATGGAACAAGAATCTTGCCAGGTCTATATTCACGAAAATAGAATAGTATTAGACTCTGAATCAAGTTCAACTTCAATTGCTATAGGAATCGTAGAAAAATAATATGAATAGATTAGAGGAAATAAAAAAGTTAAAGGAAGAAATACAGACTTTAACTGCTTTAAAGAACGAATATAAAAACGAAGAGCAAGGGATTAAACTTACAATGAACTCTATATACGGAGCGATTGGAAATAACTATTTTGCTTGTTTTAATCCTGATGTTGCAGAAGCAGTTACTCTTCAAGGACAAGATTTGATAAAGTATTCTTCTATGTTACTAACTAGATATTTCCATGAATTCTGGCACATAGATACTGATCTTCATGAGAAATTAGGAATTTCAACTCCGAAGAAAGTAATACGTCCGATAGTAGTTTACGGAGATACGGATTCGAATTATGTTTCATTCCAGGAGGTTGTAAATTCTTGTGATTACCAAGGGGATCCTAAAGAATTGGTTCTTAAGATAAACGAATACCGTCTAAAAGAATACCTTAAAAAATCTTTCGAGAAATATTCTGAAAAATGGAATACTAAAAACTATCAGGATTTCGAAATGGAAACTCTTTCCCGAAGTGGTATGTTCCTAGGTAAAAAGAAATATGTTACAGATCTAATATACGAGGATGGAGTTCACATAGAATCCCTATCCCGATTAAAGATAACAGGAGTAGAAATGGTAAAAGGAGGAACCCCTCCATTCGTAAGAGAAAAACTTACTTATCTTACCAAATATATCTTTTCTAAAGGTGGATCTTTTAATCTTAGAGATTTTGTTCAAGAATTAAAATCAATAAAACAAGATTTTAAGATGCAGGAACCTAAGAATATTTCTAATGCAGTAGCCGTAAATAATTACGAAAAATTTATTCTAAATGATACTACTGGATTTGAAGTAGGTAAAGCTTGTCCTATACACGTTAGAGCTTCAGGATATCATAATTATCTCCTGAACAATTCAAAATACAAGGACAAATACCAATTAATAAAAAGTTCACAGAAAGTTAATTTCTATTTCGTCAAAACTAAATCGATGAGGGATAATAACGTTTTTGCCTATCCGCAAGGAACTTTCCCTTACGAATTTGCTCCTCCTTTAGATTACGATGAGCAATTCACTAAAACTATTTTGGATCCAATAAACAGATTCATCGAAGCAATGGGACACAATCCAATAAGTCCTAATTTATTTATGGTTAAAGTTCTTTTTTAAAATGGGATTTAATAAAAAATATCTTCCTCCTATAGAAAAAATGTTAGAGGCTAGAAATATGTACGAGAGCGATTCTGATTTTTTAAGAAGCTACGTAGGGAAATATGATTGTCTTATAGGTTCTAGAGAATCTATGGATTATTTAAAAGAACTCGAAAAGAAGGAAGAAGAAAAATGTCAGCAGTAGAAAAAATTCTAGGACGTTCTAATTACGTAGAATACAAAAGAATAGTTTATTATGAGATGTGGATAATCTTAGAGAATAAAAGAGATTTTATTCAATTTAATGGTATCCCGGATGTAGATAAAAAGGTAAGAATTTCCGAGATATGTGATTTCCTTTATCTCGAAAAAGATATGGAGAATTTCAATAGAATGAATAATATTCTAAAGATTCTTCAGATTAAAGAAAATATACATCTTAATTGATTTTTATCCTTTCTTTTTAGATATATAAAATTGAATTAATCAACCAAAGATTTGATGGAAAATAATAAGGTCCTAAATTTTTTATCTTTTTTAAATGAATCTAGATCAGTAGCAGGAAAAAAAGAAAAAATAAAAATCGTAATTCTTACGGGGAATTCGGAAGAAAATAAAACTGCAGATTCTTTTATAAAAGAATCCAAAAGAAAGAAATTTGATTGTTATGTTATAAATGTAAATCAATCAATTCTTACTATAGGAAAAGAAGATAAAGATTTTATAGAATTCGATGGAAAGGAATATGAAATATCTAAAGATGATACGGTATTTATACCTAGAAGAGGAGTAATTAGCAATTCTTACACGAAGAAAATAATGCTCCAGCTACAGAAAGCTGGATATTTTACTTTGAATTCTTTGGAATCTATGGATGTTTGTGAGAATAAATATGTTACCGCACAGGTAATGGAGGAATACAATCTTCCTGTTCCTAGATATTCTTTGGTCCAGGGAGAAGAGCATTTGGATAGAGCTCTTGAAGAAGTAGGAGGAAAATTTCCTATTATAATGAAACTTCTTTCCGGTACTCAGGGAATAGGAGTTTCCATCGTTGATTCATATGCATCTTATAAATCTGTATATCAGACAATAAGAAAATTAAATCCTTCATCTGAAATACTTATACAGGAAAAAATAGATTCTAATTTCGATCTTAGAATTCAGGTAATAGTTAAAAATCTGGGAAAAATTAGTTATAAAGAAAATCCCGACAACTTTATCGTTATAGGAGCTATGAAAAGAAAGGCGATCAAAAAGGATTTTAGAACTAATTATTCTCTAGGGGGTGAAGTTGAAAAATACAATTTACCGGAAAAACTAAAAGAAATAGCATGTAATTCAGCAGCAGCGGTAGGATGCCATTGGTGTGGTGTTGATTTGATGATAGATTCTAAAACGAAAAAACCATATATACTAGAAGTTAATTCTTCTCCTGGAACGGAAGGGATGTCTAAAGCTATAGGATCTCCCGTAGTTTCTAAAGTTATCGAATATATTTCAGATAAGGAAAATTGGGTTTTACCTGAATATTCAATAGGATATTTGGAAACGATAAACATTCCCGAAATTGGAGAGATGGTAGCTAAATTTGATACTGGAAATGGGGGAATTTCTTCTTCTATCCACGTAGATAAAATAGAGAAAAAAGGAAAATATCTTATCTGCAAAATAGGAAATAAAGAATTAAAATCTCAGATATTGGACACTACTAATGTCAGAACAGGTAAAGTAGTTACGGAAAGATACATTATAGAGATTGATATCGAATTTAACGGAAGACTTTATAGAAATGTTAGAGTTTCTCCCGTAGACAGAACAGATTTTAGCACTCCTTTTCTCGTAAATAGAGAATTTATGCAAAGAATGGGGGTTAGTATAGACCCAGACAAAAAATTTACCATTACTTCTAAACTTTCGGGATATGAGGAAAAAGAAAGTAAAGGTAAATCTCAAGCCGGAATAGATTTTGAATAATGGAAAAAATTTCAGGATATTTTAATTTCATCAATGAAAAAAAATCTTACGGTAAAGGAGAGTGTCTTTTTGTTTCTTTTACCGATAAAACTAGAGGAGTAAGCTATCACGAATACTTAAAGTCTAAACTCAATTGCACTTTTTGTGACTGGGAAGATCTCATATTCAACGAAAAATTTATTCTGCTAGGAAATAAAAACATAAATAAATTTGATTTTATTTTCATAGGAGTTGTTGGAACTCATGCAAACTATTTTGTTACCTTGGAAGAATATTGCAAAAAGAATAAAATCTCTTATTTTAAATATGGATGTTCACCGGAAAGAAATAATAAAGTATATCAAAATTCTAATATGTCTCTTTCTGGAATACCCCAGGTACCTACCACTATATCTAAATGTTCTTCGGTTAATTCTAAAGATTTAATAAAAGAATTTAAACTCCCTATAGTAACTAAAATAACAAACGGATCTCAGGGAAAGGGGGTAGAAATACAAAAGACAAAAATGGATCTCGAAGGGTACCTAAAAAAGAATAAGGAAGAAACTATAATATTCCAAAAATTTATAGAAAATGAGGGGGATTACCGATTATTCTTTATAAAGCAGGATCTCATCTATATAATAAAAAGAAAATCCAAAGATAGCAAAAAAGAATTTAGAAATAATTATTCATTAGGGGGAACCGTTGAAAAAGTGGATCTACCAAAAGAAGCTATAGATATTGCTAGAAAAGCTTCAAAATCTATGGATTTTGATGTTTCTGGAGTTGATCTTATAAAAGATAAAAATTCCGATAATTGGTATGTTTTGGAAGTAAATTCTGCACCTCAGTTCGGAACAAAAAACGGAAAAGAGGTAGTTGTAGATTATAAAGAGGTTTTGGATAAGTTTATAGATATAATAAAAAAGGGATAATGCCAGATTTATTAAGATACCTAGATTTTATAAATGAAAAAGAATCTCCAAAAAAAGGAAAAGTTCTTTTTATATCCCTACCCGAATCCGAATCCGGAGCTTTGGAAAGAGTAAATTACCACAAGTACTTGAAGAGTAAATTAAATTGTACTTTTTGTGTGTGGAAAGATTTAATTTTTAAAGAAAATAGAATTTTATTAGGGACAAAAGAAATTAAAGAATTTGACTTTATATTTGTAGGAGTTGTAATAAAATATCCTGATTATTTTGTTTCTCTCGAAAAATATATGAGGGAAAATAAAATACCTAATTTTAAATACGGGTGTTCTCCAGAAAGAAATAATAAAGTATATCAAAATTCCGCTATGTCTCTAGACGAGATTCCGCAAGTACCTACTATTATATCTAGTTGTTCCACCGTTACCTCTAATTTTTTGATAAAAGAGCTTAAGCTTCCGATGGTAACTAAAATAACAAACGGATCCAAAGGGAGAGGAGTAGAATTACAGAAGACTAAGATGGATCTTGAGGGGTACCTAAAAAAGAATAAGGAAGAAACCATAATATTCCAAAAATTTATAGAAAATGAAGGGGATTACCGATTATTCTTTATAGGAAAAGATCTAATGTATTCAATAAGGAGAAAAACTAAAGACGAAAAAAAAGAGTTTAGAAATAATCATTCCCTGGGGGGAACAGCAGAAAGAATAGATCTTCCAAAAAAAGCTATAGATATTGCCAAAAAAGCAGTTAAAACTATGGGGTTTGATGTTTCGGGAGTTGATCTTATAAAAGAAAAAAATTCCGATAATTGGTATGTTTTAGAAGTTAATAATGCCCCCCAATTTGACTGGGAAGAGAAAGGGAAAAAATCAATAGCAGACTACAGAGAGGTCTTAGATAAATTTGTAGATATAATAAATCGAAAAATGATCTAAGGAATTATCCTTTGTACCTGATCTGCCTGGGTATATTGGAATGTTGGACCGGGAGAAAGAATAAAAGACAGACCCTCTCCGTCTGATAGATTATACAATTCTCTTATATAATTTTCAACCTCTCCGGATTTTTCTTTTTCTATTTGACATTTATCGCAAGCGTCTTCGGATATATTAACCACCTTTTCGTCAAAATTTTGAGAGTCCTGGAAATTAAAATATTTTTCGTATTTTTCTAGGAACTTTTTTACCTCTGATTTTTGATGACTGGATAACATTTTTAATCCTCTACAGTCTTACCTAGGTTCTTTCTGATAAGTCTTCTGATGTAATGAGAAACTGAAATTGGGGCTTCACCTTTTGAAAGAGCTTCCTTAGAAATCTTTCTTGTAAGATCGGTTAAATCTTCTTCTGAGATTAAAACCTGAAGCTTTTCCGTTTTTTCTTGACTCTTTTTAGACATATTATTTTTTTATTTTATATATCTAAATCGGAATTTATTTTCTTTTCTTTCTATAAAATGTATGAAAAATATAAAAGCTATTTATGTAGACTGCTGTGCCCCCAGTTTATCGAGGAATTTACCATTTAGAATTAAGAGCGATTGGGAAATCTCTTTGATAATTAGATCTACCTATTTTTCAAAGGAAATTAATGGGTTTTCCCCCACTTTGTATTGTGATCCTTTAACCGAATCCTATTATAGAGAATTAGGAATTCTAGACTGTTTTGATGAAGTTTTTCCAATCTTAAGCGAACACCCCGAAGAATACAACCCTTCTATATTTTGGGCAGGAGGAAAATTTGAAGCTATTCTCCATTGTGATTCCCCTTTTATTGTTATGGATTTGGATCTTGAACTTAGGAATAAAATAGATCTTTCTGATTGCGAAGTATTTTGCTCCCACGTTGAACTAATAGATAGTAATGCTTGCTTATTTTATCCAGACCCTAAAGATTTAGATAAATCTGGATACTTTAAGAATTTGGGAATAGAATTTGGTAATAAAGCTTTAAACACATCTCTACTTTATTTTAAAGACATTAATCTATCCAAAGAATATGCTAAAATAGCTATGGGATATATGAAGTCCATAAAACAAATAAACCCACTATTAGAAAATAATTGTTATATACTTTTAGCGGAACAAAGACTTCTTTCTGATTTTTGCGAATCGAAAGGAATAATTCCAAATACTTTAATATCAGGAAATTATATTCCCAGTAGAGCAGTTATAGGGGACAAAGAACCTCCATTTGAAAATTCTAATGTTTCTGAGGTTGCTAAATATTTTCTACACATATGGGGTCACAAGATCTATCTAGATTCAGATCCTTTATTGGGAAAAGATTTATATGAGAGATTACTTTTTTCTTCCCCCGGTTATATTAGGGATAAAATAGAAAAAGCTGTGGAAAATAATTATTCCTTTGTTCAATAAAATAAGGTGTTCATTGTCAATGAACATAATAAAACGTTGAACAATTTTTTTTCTTCGGGCAAAGACTTATATTTACCAAAAAATATAAAATAAATCTAATTATTATGGCACCACAAATTATCTATTTGTCATTAGTTTTTATTGGACTTCTTTTAGTTGCAAATCAGCACGGTAAAGAAAGAACCCCGCACAACTTTTGGGTTACTTTAACTGCAACCATTATAAATCTTTTTCTTATGTATTGGGGAGGTTTTTTTGATGTTGTACTCAAATAAGAAATAATGGAGACTTTACATCCAGCAGCTCAAGTAACTGCTTTAGTTATCATCGGAGCTATCATTTGTGTATTGATTTTAAGCTTGTTTACGACATTTTTTGATAGAAATTAAGGATAACTATGGAAAGAAAATTAGCAAGCATACAGAGGATCCGTGAGATCCGTCCAATCGAAGGTGCTGATGCAATCGAATTAGCAATCATTAATTCCTGGCAGGTGGTAGTTGCCAAGAATGTTGGACACAAGGTAGATGACTTTGTAGTTTACTGTGAGATTGATTCATTCTTACCTATTCGAGAAGAATTCGAATTCTTACGTAAAAGCTCGTACAAGAAAATGGGAGACCAAGAAGGTTTCCGGTTAAAAACTATTAAGCTTCGAGGACAGGTTTCCCAAGGTTTAATTGTTCCAATCCATGTATTACCTCTTCTTGAAATGGTTCACGAGGGTCAAGATGTTACTGAGATGCTTGGGATTGTTAAATATGAACCCCCTGTTCCTGCACAACTTGCGGGTCAAGCAAAAGGGTACTTCCCTGGGTTCATTAGAAAGACCGACGAGGAAAGAGTTCAGAATTTGACTAAGGAATACGAAGGATGGAAGATTACCAGTTCTCATAAATTCTACGCAACGGAAAAGCTTGATGGTTCATCCGCAACTTTCTATGTTCGTGATGGAGAATTTGGGGTTTGTTCTAGGAATCTAGAACTATCAGATCCAGGAGAATTTGTACCAGGAAATGTTATGTGTGATGATGGGATTGAAAGACCTAAGCAAGAGAACACATTCTGGAAGGTTTCTCGGGAAATGGACATTAAGAAAAAGCTATTATCCACACATAGAAATATCTGTGTCCAAGGTGAATTAATCGGCGAGGGAATACAAAAGAATCCTTATAAAATAAAGGGACATACAGTTCGTTTCTATAATGCTTTTGATATCGATAAACAAGAAAGATTAGGAATTCGTGAATTTTTGTACTTAATGGAAATTCTAGGATTTGAGTCTGTTCCGATTTTGAGCCATGAATTTCATTTACCAGAAACGATCGAGGAATTACTTAAATTCTCTGAGGGTAAATCTGTTCTTAACGGAGATACGGAAAGAGAAGGGATTGTTATCCGTAGCTGGGACACGAGTATCTCTTTTAAAGCTATTAGTAATAAGTTTCTAATGAAAAACGAGGATTAAGTAAATAGATTTTTTTCCTTCGAAGTTTTTTCTTATATTTGTAAAAATTAAAAAAGATGCCACAGATATTTAAAGTAGGAGGATGTGTAAGAGATGGAATTCTAGGAATAGATTCTAAGGATATTGATTTCACATTTGTCCTGGATAACCTAGATAGAACCGTAGATGAAGGGTTTGATATAATGACTCAGTGGCTAGAACATAAAGGGTTTACTATATTTCTTTCTACCCCGGAAATGTTTACCATCAGAGCAAAATTTCCTAAAGGAGATCCAAACGAAGGTCTCGTAGCTGACTTTGTTCTTGCAAGAAAAGAAGTCGGATACAAAGAAGGAACAAGACAACCTATTTTGGAATTGGGAGCTCTTGAAGATGACCTTGTTAGAAGAGACTTTACTCTTAATGCTTTAGCAATTGCCCAGGATGGAACTTTAATAGATCTTTTCGGGGGCCAAGAAGATCTAAGAAAAGGTCTTCTTAGAACACCTTTGGATGCTCACATCACTATGATGGACGACCCGTTGAGATTCTTAAGAGCTTTAAGATTTTCTATCACTAAAGGATTTGATATTCATTTTGACATCATAGCTGCAATGACTCAGCCTGAGATACTTGAAAAACTCGAAAAGGTTGTTTCTGCAGAAAGAATCAGAGAAGAAGTTTTTAAAATGATGAAAGCTGATACAGTAAAAACTCTTGAACTATTTAGAACAGTCGAAGATACCTTACCTGGATTTACTTCCCTGGTATTTGGAAGAGGTCTTTGGCTAAAACCAACGTTTGAATTATAATATGAAAAGAATATTAATTTTAATATCGATTACATTTCTAATCGCGAGTTGTAATGAGAATCTCGGTCCGAAAGCTCCGGATTCCAAAAGAATGGAATTGGATACAACATCCAAATACTATGATCAGAACTACAGAGTTTATACACTAGAAGGCTGTGAATATATTGTTGGGGGATCAGGAAATACTCAATGGGGTTCTCATAAAGGAAATTGTAAAAATCGTATTCATCAAAAGTGAAAGGATTTCTAAAATATACACTTCTTTGGGTATCCCAAAATTTATCGATCCCATTTTGGACGATAGGGCATATTCATCTAATGACTAGTGTATATGCAGATATTCACGAAATATTTGCTTCGCTAGGAATGAATATTATCGTAGCATTAGGATTTATAATAGGATATTTTGAAGAGACGAAAAAAGAAAAATGAGGAATTTTATAGATATTAATAATCTTTATCCCGACTATTTAGAATCTGATAATTATATCATATTCAAAAGGGTTCTTACCGAAGAGGATATAGAATCCTGGAAAGGTAATATAGGAGAAATTCACAAGGAAAAAGTCCAAATAGGGAAGGAATATTTATTTTTATCTCATAAGGGTCTTCAGAAAACCATGATGTCCAATCATGAATCTGAAACTATAACAAATCAAAAGTTTATAGATTCCGCAAAAGGGGATATTCTAATTTTTGGTCTGGGTTTAGGACTAATAGTTTTTCCTCTATTGAAAGAAATAGGAATTAATAGGATTACTATTGTCGAATTGGATAAAGGCCTTATTGAAATGGTATCTCCTATAATTAGATTCCAGGATCCTTTAAGAAAAGTAAAAATTATTAACGGGGATTGTTTTTCCTGGGAAACCCAAGAAAGATTTGATACCATTTATTTCGACATATGGGAAACCATAGACGAAAAAGCTTATTCTGAAATGGGAATTTTAGAAAAAAGGTACCTGAAAAATCTAAAAGATGGGGGGTGGATTGATAGCTGGTGTTCAGAATTAAATAAATTAAAATGAGAAAAATTAAAATTTTTGCAGTATCTTTACTGTTTTTAGTATCCTCTTGCGGAGCTAATAAAAAATATACGATAAAAGATTCCAATGGGAATTATTATAATGCGGATTCGTACGAAACTACGGAAGAGGGGTGTATTAAATTTAAAGATGTTTGTTCTTGCGATGAAACAGACGGGGGAATAGACACTAAAATATGCGGAAGCTATACAATAATAGAAAATAAAATCGAAAAATAATGAAAGAAGAAATGTACGCTTTAAAAGAAATAAAATCTCCTTGCAGAACTTTCCAGATTGGTAATGATCCTGAGCTTATCCACGTAATTAAAACTGGATTTAAAAACAGATACATGATAGTTCATGAGGATGCATATGAATTCCTATTGGGAAAAGTGGAATTTAAAACCAGAGAAGAGATTAAAAAGATTTACGATATAGAAGTTTGATATGAAATTTTCAGGACCTTACGGAGAATACGAGATAGGAATCAAAATGTCCAAGTATGTAAATGGACAGAATAGAATGGATTTTATAGATAAGGAAGACGGATTTCCGGTTTTAGTTGCAAGCGTTGCTATAGAAGAATTCCTTACCCCGGATCAAATTGCAATAAAAGATTATTCCGAGAATGAAGGAGTTCTTAAATTCTTAATGGAAAAAGAGATAATATCTTCCCCTTTAAAGTATTTTAACAGTGGTTTTGTTAGAATACCAATATGTCAGATAAATGAAACTTTCTTAAAAGAGAGTATATAAATACAACCTTAAGTCACCATAGGTTAAATTGGGGACAAAACTATAAAATAAAATAAAAATGAAAAGATTTTTCTTTGGTATTTTTGTTTCTACAGCTCTTTTAGTTTCTTCTTGTTCAGGAAACGAAGCTACTGGAAATGCTACATCTGATGCTACTGCTGATTCTACAGCTACGGCAACAGCAGAATCAACTGCTAACTCTACGGATAGCGTAACAGTTGATGCTGATTCTACTTCTAAGTAATAGAAGAAAGTCGGGGGTAAACGTATTCCCGACTCTAAATAAAAACTATGGGCCTGTATGGAATTGACGGGCGAAGGTAGTTCTTTGAAATGCAGGCCGTGTTAGATGGAAACACGATAATCACCTATCAAGCTATAAACGCAAACAAATACAACACAGAGGATATGATGAGTATCCCAACTTCAATTACAGCACCAGCTGTTGTAGCTGAAGAGGTAGAGATGCTATTGGCAGCTTAACCGGCAGGTCTCGCTTACCTAGGAACAGAAAGGCGATGGTGGAGTCGGACCTACCATAAGGTCCCCGGAAATCTGGTAATACCGGAGAGTACAACGACTGAGCGGTTTAAGTCGTAAAAAGAAACGCAAAAGTTTGGTAGGATCTAAAACTACATATTTTGTTCATTTAGAAAAAATGAACTAAGCCTGTAAATGAGTTTCATTGGGCATTCGAGCCGGACGAGGGTTCGAAACCCTCCAGGTCCACTTTATAACCCTAGTATTTTACTAGGGTTTTTTGTTTATCCCTTTTTACCCCAAAAAATTTTAGATATATAAAAGAAAAAAGTAAATGAATCCTCACGAATATTTTAAAAAGTACGGAAACAACAATGTCAGTAAAGAAGAGCTATTAAGAAAATATTGGCTTTACCTCAGAGAACAAGAGGACATGAAACTTCTTATGGAATCTAGGGGAAAAGCAGAATCTATTTCTTCCGCAGCTGCCCCTGCATCAGGAGGACAAATTACTCCTCCTTCCCCTCCTCCTTCCAATTCATTTATAACTACTTGGGATACCGAGCAATCTGGATCCCCTTCGGGTCAGATACAGCTTCCTTTGGAGTCTACCGGTACTTATGACTTTACGGTCGACTGGGGAGACGGAAATATCGATACAATAACACAATGGGATCAAGCAGAAACTACTCATACATATGACTCCCCGGGAATTTATACTATAACAATAGATGGAACTATAGAGGGATGGAGATTTGCCGGGAATGGGGATTGCAATAAGATACTTACCGTTGAGAGATGGGGTCCTTTGATTCTAGGAAATGGAGGATCTTATTTTGGGGATTGCTTAAATCTTACCTCCATTTCATCTCAAGACGTTTTAAATCTATCGGGGGTAACCGATTTCTCTTATGGATTTTCAAACTGTATATCTCTCTCATCCGGAGGAATGATAGGAGAATGGGATGTTTCTGGGGTATCCAATATGGCCAATCTTTTTACTTCTACTCCAATCAATTCCGATATAAGCACATGGAATACCTCATCGGTTACCGATATGTCCTACATGTTCTATAATAACTTCAATTTCAACCAAAATATAGGTGGATGGGATGTTAGTTCTGTTGATAATATGGAGCAAATGTTTGGGACGTCCAATTTCAATGGGGATATAAGTACATGGGATACCTCAAAGGTTACCACTATGCTGGGTATGTTTAATTCCAATTCCTCATTTAATCAAAATATATCGGCTTGGCCCACTTCTTCGGTTACCGATATGTCTTATATGTTTAGTGGTGCTACCTCCTTTGATCAGGATATAACTGGGTGGGACACTTCATCGGTTTTAACTATGGCTTATATGTTTTCTGGAGCTTCCTCTTTCAGTTATAATATATCTGGATGGAACACCTCTTCGGTTATGGATATGACTTATATGTTTAACGAGGCTACTTCTTTTAACCAGGACATAAGTTCTTGGAACACTTCCTTGGTTACTAACATGGGGGGAATGTTTTCAAGTGCTATTTCCTTTAATCAAAATATAGGGGCATGGGACACTTCGTCGGTTTTGGATATGTCTTACATGTTTAGCGGTGCTACTTCATTCAATAATAAGATTGAGGGATGGGACACTTCGTCGGTTACTGATATGTCTTACATGTTTAGTGGAGCTACCGTTTTTAATAGCGAGGGTCCAGAATTATTTAATACCACATCAGTCACTAATATGGCTGGAATGTTTTCATCAACTTCAGATTTTAATCGGGATATAAGTCTATGGAACACCTCTTCGGTTACGAATATGTCTAGCATGTTTAGCGAGGCTACTTCTTTTAACCAGGACATATCCGGGTGGGACACTTCTTCGGTTACTAGCATGAGGGGAATGTTTAAAAGTGCTATTTCCTTTAATCAAAATATAGGGTCATGGGACACTTCATTGGTTTTGAATATGTCTAACATGTTTAACGGAGCTACTTTATTTAATGGGTTCATAAATGGGTTTAATACCGGATCGGTTACTGATATGTCTTACATGTTTAGTGGAGCTACCTCGTTCAATCAAGATATAGGATCGTGGGAAACCGGATCGGTTACTGATATGTCTTACATGTTTAGTGGAGCTACCTCGTTCAATCAAGATATATCGGGGTGGAACACAATATCCGTAGAGAATATGGAAAGTGCATTTAGTGGTGCTACGTCTTTCGATCAGGAATTAAATGGGTGGAATACATTAAACGTTACCAATATGAAAGGTATGTTTTCTGGTGCTTCTTCTTTCAATAGAGATTTGGAACTATGGTCTACCGGAAAAGTTTCGGACATGAGTTACATGTTTTCGGGTGCTACTTCTTTCAATGGAAAAGTAGATGTTTGGAATACCAGGTCGGTTTCGAATATGACTTACATGTTTTCGGGAGATCTTGATACATTACAGCCTTCCGTTTTTAACAGTGAATTACCATGGAACACCTCTCAAGTATCGGATATGTCCTATATGTTTTACAACAACTCCGAATTTAACCAAAACATAGGGCAGTGGATTGTTTTAAGAGTAACTAAAATGGAGGGGATGTTTTCCCAAGCTACGTCTTTTAACCAGGATATATCTGGATGGGATGTTTCTTCCGTTACCCATATGAGTGAAATGTTTTACGGAGCTATTTCTTTTAATCAGCCAATAGGAGGTTGGGGAACTAAAACCGGTAGAGTAGAGACGATGAATTCCATGTTTGCTGGGGCTACTGGATTTAATCAACCGCTTGGGGCTTGGAAAACTTCTGTGGTAGGGGATATGAATTCTATGTTTTACGGAGCAGATGCATTCAATCAGAATTTAGGAGCATGGGATATCATTAATGTATCCGATCTAATAAATTTCATAGGTCCGGTACCAAACGCTCTGAGTACACCCAATTATAACAATACTTTAATAGGCTGGGCTTCTCTTCCTTCTTTACAATCCAGGATAACTGCAGATTTTGGATCAAGTGTATACAGTCCAGAAGCATCTCCTTCCAGAGGAACTTTAACTTCTACTTGGCAATGGATGATAAATGACGGAGGGCCTGAATAATTTATTTTTAGCAGATATTCCGATTCCATCAAACGTAGTGGAACTTCTACTTGAGAAGTCCGAACTTCACAAATAACCCCTCTGTAAAAAGAGGGGTTTATTTTTTGATGTAATTTACTGGCGTTTAGGATTATCTTTCATATCTAGAATCTTTCCATTCAAACCTAAACCAAGAAGGATTAGCATAGTTAACAAGATCATTAACAATTTCTGGATTTTTTCCTGCATATTCTTTAAATTTTTGATCCAAAATATTTTTATTAAATAATATATTCTGGAGATCATCCGGTTTACGGTTATTCTCCCAGTAAATCATATTTACTTTTCCGTCGGCTGAAACATTAGCTAGTCCTAGGAGTGGTACAAAATCTTCATACTTTTTATCAAAATGCTCGGTTTCGAATAAAATAAAAATATTTCCCCTTCTTCTGTACTCTGCCCAAGTTCGTGGCCCGATCCCCATGAATAATGAGCTATCTGGATAATTACTCTTAATAAAAGATTCAAAATCAAAATAAACACTATTTGATTCAGGAGTATTTAAACCATACGAATCATTTTGAACATCGTCTATAAAAAAATGAGCAATTTTAATATCATCATTTTTGAATTCTTCGAATAGTTTAACGTATTTCATATTTATGGGTTTAAATTATATATCAGTGATAAAAAATTATTTTTTAAATAAATTTGAAACATTTTGTAATAAATTAAGTAATAAAAGTAAATTAAAAGAAATCATGGGAAAAAATTCATTATCATCTAAAGGACTATCTTTATCACAGGCTCAATCTATTTCTAATCTTTGTAACCAAAGATCTAGAGAGATCAATTCAAAATTAACTACGGTCAATAACTTTTCTAGGGATTTAAAAATCGGGGAAGAAACCTATGTTGAGACTGTTGGTATTCCAATGCCATCAAATGTAGTTGAGCTTTTACTCGAGAAGGCTGAACTCCACTCAACCCAAGCTTTCTTAATGGAAAATATAAAAGCTAAAGACGATTTAATTAAATCTATTCAGAGAGAAGTATTTGATTACGATTCCGAGGTTCCTTATCCTCAAAGAGAAAAATTAGAAATCTTTAGAGAGGAGTCACACAAGGACGAATCTTGGGCTTGGGATCAGCTGACGAATTCCGAATATAACGAGTACCTAGAAGCAGAAGCTTTTGCTTCCCACATCGGACAATTTATTCACAAAGGAGGGGTTCTGGATAAATTGAGAAATGAATTACCTACCATTAAAACCCTTGAATGGATGGAGGTAGAAGAGGGGAAGAAAACCCCGATGAAAGTTAACATCCACCACAATTCTGGGGAATTACTAACTCTTCACGAAGAATTAGCTGCTCACCACAGAAAATACGAACAAAGGGTTAACTACTTTAAGGCTAAGATTAAAAATCTTTTAACCTCTAAGAATTCAGAAATTTCTAGATCTAATGCCGAAAAGCAAAATGAGATCAACTCCAAAAATAAGGAGATAATGGAAGCATATGAGAAAGCTTGTAATGTATGGGAAGGAAATAACTCTAAAGCTGTTCATGAATTTGAAGAGAATAGACAAAAAAGAATTTCTGAGGTTGCAGGAATGAGAATAGATGTCGATGGAAGATTTCAAAAAACCATAGACACTTTCTTAAGTTCTTTGGATTAATAAAACTGGGGTAAAAGAGAAATAGGCAGAAGCTGATTTTCTCTTTTTTTGTGATTGGAGAGTGAAGTTTTAGACTTTATGGAAAAGATACTATAAACTACATATTTGCTGGGATCTTCGGATCCCAGCCTGAAATCTCCGCTCCTTCTATAAAACCCAAAAACTGAGATAGAACTCAATGGTTAGACAAGTTACTCTTCTCCGGTTGAGATAATTGGCTAACGAAACGGACTTAGTTTTTACCTTTGCCTTTGTGATAGAAGGAGGTCTTTGATTTGGATTTAGTATTAGACTTTGTCTATTCACTTTATTCTTCAATCAACCCAGTTTTTTAAATATTAGGAGACCATGGAGCGTGTAGGAGAACGCACCCTTTAAGGGAGAATAGCAGGTTCGAGTCCTGTCTTGGTTTCATCGATGCGTTCTTTGACATAATAAAAAATAAAATATGGAAACATTAATATTCGTTCTGGGTATTCTCTGTGGGGCAGTTCTATTGGGGATTGCTTACGTTATTAGGGAATTGCTTAGGGTAAAAGACGACATCAAAACTCTAAAGAAAAACAAATATGTACACAATGATAGATTTTCAGTATTGGAAGATGAAATTAAAAAGATTTCAGATAAGATGGAAATATCTATAACCAAATTACACGAGGAGGTCAAAGAAAGACACTCTCATTTACACTCTAGAATAGAAGAAGGTAAAAACAAAAGCTGGGCGGATTCGGATAGAATTTTCCAAGACTTACACAGAAGAATAGAAAAGGAGTCAGCAGAAATCCGATCCACTATGGATTCAAGATTTAATAAGATGGAAAATAAATTTATCCTAAATGATCTTTCGAATCCAGTAACCGGAGAAATTAAAACAGGTAAAAGATAAAAATAAATAATTAACCAAAGTCAGAAACGCATCGATTTTTTGAAACAATTTTTTAAGAGTAATATATAAAAATAAAAACATTATGAATTTAACATTTTTAGCATTAGGAGTATTATTAGGAGGTTTGGGTATAATCTATTTTATTTCTGGTAGATTTACCAAGAAAAACGAGGACTATGTAGAAAAATTTCCAGCAAGAGAAATTGACGAAAATATAGAAAAAGAACCCGTTAGAGAAGAACCCACTGAAATAGAAAAATCTGTAGTACTAGAAGGAACTATAAAGGAAAGTAAAAGAAAAGAGACAAAAAGTCCAAAAGTCTCTAAGAAAAAATCAAGCTCCCTATCTTCTATAGGAGTTGATGAATTGCCTAAAGTTAAAAAATCTTCTTATAAAAAATCCTATAACAAGAAAAGAAAGGATACTAAGAAGGATAAAGGTGACGATCTTCTTTTAAGTTAAATCTAAAAAAATTTTATGTCGGACTACAATAGAACTCCTGAGGCTCAGGACACGTTCAAAGCCAAAAGAAAGCCCAAAGGACCAATTAAATTTAAATTGACCCTAAATGAGGAGCAAAAAGAAGCAAAAAAAGTAATACTAGAAACCCCAGTAACATTGCTTAAAGGTATGGCTGGATCCGGTAAAACTCTTTTAGCTTGTCAAATAGCTCTAGATCTATATTTCCAAAAAGAAATAGAAAAAATAGTAATAAGTAGACCTACAGTAGCAAAAGAAGATATTGGATTTCTTCCTGGGGACCTAAAAGAAAAAATGGATCCATGGTTAGCTCCTATCTATTCTAATCTCTATATGCTATACAGTAAAGAGAAAATCGATCAGATGATAAAGGATGAAGAATTAGAAATAGTTCCTTTTGCATTCATGAGAGGTAGAACATTTGTAAATGCTTTGGTGATAGTAGACGAATGTCAAAATATTACGCATTCCCAAACGGAATTGATGTTAGGAAGACTTGGAAAAAACAGTAAAATGGTTTTTTGCGGGGATCTTTCTCAAACGGATCTAAAGAATAAAAAAGATTCGGGTATTGGATTTTTTGTTAGACTCGAAGAGAATATCAAGGGAGTAAGAATTGTTACTCTTAAGAATAATCACAGGCATGAGATTGTAGAAAAAATTCTAAATATCTATTCAGAATACAGGGATTAAATATTTTCCATTAATTTTCTAAATTATTAAGTATATGGAAAATATTTTCCATTAAGATTAGAAAATTGTGAAATATTTTCCACTAAAACAAATATAATTATTAAAATTATTAATGAAAACATTCGGGAGAATATCAGATGCCATAAAGTGGACAAAAGAATCTTTAATAGATTACGGTAGAACAGTTAAGACCGAAAGATGGCAAGGTATACCTTCACCCGATGATATGTTCGAATACCTATTCCATTCCTTTAAAACCGAGATTCCTTCTACGGTAGAAGGATTAGTTGAACAAGCAAGACCTAATTTACCTTGGGCAGATGAGCATTTCGAAGAGAGAGTATGTGGATTACCTCTAAATCCCCCGCCTTCACATGTCAATTGGCCTTTTGCACAAAGAGGAAATGAAAAATTCGGGGGAACAACTAAATTCTCTCACACATACCCAGAAAGAATATGGCCAAAGTATAGAAACATTGCAAAAGATGGAACCATAATGGATGAATCTTCTATGGAAGGATTTAGATATAAATATGGAGATTTTAATGATGTGATAGATTTACTTCAAAGAGAACCTTATACTAGACAAGCATTCCTACCTATATGGTTTCCTGAAGATACTGGATCTGTTCACGGTGAAAGGGTTCCATGTACCATAGGATACCATTTTATTAGGAGAGGAGATTATCTACATGTCGTTTATTATATTCGTTCCTGCGATTACATAAGACACTTCAGGGATGATATTTATTTAGCATGCAGAAAAGTTCAATGGGCTATAGAAAAGCTAAAAGAGAAGGATTACGATAATTGGAAAAGTGTTATACCCGGATATCTTTCTATGCACGTAACATCTCTCCATTGTTTTAATAGAGAAAGAGAAGTATTGAAAAACCCAAAGTTATGACCGAAAAGAAATTAAAAACTTTAGCTGAACATAATTCCGAAAAATTAAACACTAATTGGGATTTGTACAGTAATAATCCGGTACCTAATGGAATATCTTGTCCTATGTGCGAGAAGGAAATGATGGATTCGAATCCTATGATGATGTTAGCATCCATACCTCCTAAGAAAAATGTACATTGTCCTTCTTGCGGACACAGTGATTATAGAATAGCTTAAAAATAAATGAATTATGGAAAAAGAAAAAGAATTATTAGAAGAGATTAAAAAATTAGTAAAGACAGTTCCTAACGATTCCGCATTAGGAAATCTCGTAAGGGCTAAAATTATAAATTCAGAATCCGAAAAAAAATAAATTTTGGTAGAGTATAAAATAAAATCTTTAAACCCAAAGGATCATATAAAGATTTGTTCTTTTGTTAACTATTTTATGATGGAAATAGTAAGTGAATCCTTCGGGACAAAAAAAGATAAATTTTATGCCGAATTTCACGTTAAGTCTACAGAGGAATCCTTCGAAATTTTGTCTGAAGAATCTGGGATAATCCTAGAATTTGTTCCTGGAAAGATAATAAGATAAAAAATATTTCGATTTTCGAGATATATAATCTATAATTTTTTTCCATGGAAGAAGAAAGATTTCAGCAAACCTTGCTGATGAAGCAAATATTAGAAGAAATTGCATTTTTGAAATCAAAAATGCCTAACGGGGAGCTTGCGATGATGCAAAATAACATAGAAATCCTCAAAGATAACCAGAGCTCGATGAAAGAAGACCTTTCCGATTTAAAGAAAAAACTTCTTGACCCTGAGAATGGGGTAATAGTTAAGGTGAACGAAAATACAAAATTTAGACTTTCTGAGGAGAGAAGATATGACGAATATGTTCAATACACTTCGGATTTAGATTCTCTAAAGAAATGGCAATCCGGAGTAAATAAAGCTCTTTGGCTAATCTTTGGAGCTATAATTGCTATAGGGATTAAAATACTGTTTAAAGCTTAAAAGATGGAAGAATACTACAACATAAATGATTTTATGGGTAGTATTGATAGGGATCGAAAATTTCTAGAAGAAATAGTATTTGGGAAAATCCAAAAATCTCTAGAAGAAAATACCGATAAAGTTTGTCTTTTTAATATAATTTCTTCAGACGAAGAGGTAACATCTTTCTATCTGGACCGAAAGGAATATGATTTTTTCTTGTCATCTTATCTGAAAGCTTGTGAGTCTAGGGAGGAATATGAAATATGCACCCGTATAATAGAAATGAGAAACCTTCTCTAGAAAATCGATAATAGAATATATAGTGTATAAATGAAAAATCTTGGAAAGGGAAGAAAAAGAAATTTATGACTCTGCGTTAAGAGTATACTCGTCCATAATGAAATGGGGAGGAAATTCCTTGGTAGAGATAGAAGAGTGTATAGGGGTTTTAGAATATTTCGAGGATTACGAAAAATGTAAAGATCTTTTAGAGATATTAAATGCCTATAAATCTAAAAATAAAAATCAATTAGGGGGAAACAAATAAATTCTACCCTCTATAAAAAATCGTTTTTAATAAAAATTTAATTTAAAATTATGAGTAAAAGAATTACTGAGGAGGAAAGAATTTGTAGAAATTTAGAAAAAGAAAAAAGATCAGAAGAAAGAAGAATTCAAATAGAAGAAAATAAAACTAGAAAATTATTAGATTACATAGACCGTAAGTACAACGATTTCTTAGAGGAAAAAAGAAAAAAAGAAAAAGAAGAATTGGATTTTATCCAAAGCCTAAAAGATAAAGCTAATTTTGAATATCAGAAAGTTTTACACTTCTTTAAAAAAATAAACAACTACGAAACCGAATTTAAACCGGTAATAGATTCACTTAAACCTACAATGCAAAATATTCTTCAGCACGAAGGTAAGAGCTTTATAATTCTAAAAGCACTTGGATCTATATCAGATTCCGGATATGATGGGATTAAAAAAATAACTTCTGAACCATCTATCAGAAATTCGGTGTTTGAAGAGATGACAAAATCAAATAAGACCTACAATTTTTCTTCTTCTCTTACTGACAAATATAATATAAATCTAACCAAAGAAGAAATCAAAGATCTTTTTCATGTAAGACTTTCAACATCAAAACAAAGCTCAGGAGATGGAGAATTCTTAGCAGCTTTATTATTAGGGGGTCAAATGCCACAAGAAGGAGATATCATGGTGGATAACGAGATAATAGAAGTTAAATCATCAGGAGGTGGAGGATTCTATGGATTTGCTGGACCAAACTCAAATAATTACGTAAAGTCCAAATATTCCGAAATGATCTCAAAATCTAAAGAGATGGGAATACCTGAACAATTACTTTTACCTTCGCTAAGTAAATCAGGAAAAAGAAATTGGAACATGTCCAGAGGAGGAGGAGTTAAATCCAAAAATAAAAACTGGGGTCCTTTAAGAGAATGGATGAGAGATAATCTAACAGAAGGAGGGATCGAAGAATTTAAGTCTTGTCTCTTTCCTCTTTTATTTGGTATGTTTAAATACAACACAGAATCTGAAATAAGAAAAGTTGTTGATGATTTCTTTTCTTTTAAAATAGACAGAAGAGAATTTCATTGCCGATTAGCTTTCTTTGCAGCTGATAGCTATTGTAATAATGGATCAGGAGGATCTTTCGAAAAAATATTATTCTTTAATAAATGGAAACCTTGGGAAACGGTATTCTTTATAAAAGAAGAAGAGAAATTCTATAATGAGGAAAACATTTCAAGATTCTTATCTACAGAATGGGATATCAATTTAAATTTCACAAAAGAATACGGTAACATAGAAGTTGTAGATGCAAATGGAGGAAAATAATTTAATATGTGGGGTAGACGAAGTTGGAAGAGGACCTTTATGTGGCCCAGTAGTTTCAGCAGCAGTAGTACTACCTAATGGATTTACTGATCCAAGAATCAAAGACAGTAAAAAAATAAAGAGTTCTAAAAAGATGAAAGAGATTGCAGATTTCATAAAAGAAAATGCTATCTCTTATTCGATAGGAATATCAACTGCTAAAGAGATTGACGATATAAATATACTCCAATCTACTTATGTTGCAATGCATAGAGCTATAGATGGATTGAATTTAACCCCTGATAAATTACTTATAGATGGGAATTCATTTAAACCATATAAGGATATTCCATATGAATGTGTAATTAAAGGAGATGATAAACACATTGAAATAGCAGCAGCTTCTATAATAGCAAAGAATTTCAGAGATGAGATGATGGGGGAATTAGCAAAAGAATACCCAGATTATAAATGGGAAACCAATTCTGGTTATGGAACAAAAGACCACATAGAAGCTATAAAAAGAGTAGGTTTAACACCTCATCACAGAATAACTTTTTGTACTAAATTTAAAAATTAATAAAATGGAAAACAAAGAAATAAACCCTAACGATTACATCGTAGATACTTCTCATCTACCTGACGATTACCAAGAATTTGAACAGGCAGAATGGGTATTCCAATTTGATGACGAGGATCCAGAAGTATTTGCTTGGAGTACAAATCCGGAAGAAGCAGGAAATCTTTCATTTATTCTTTCTGCTAATTCAGCTTCTAGTATAACATTTGTTTCCCCCCACACAGGAAGAAAGTTAAATGTTTTCTCTAGACCTATGTCAGAAGAAACTAAAGCAATGAGAACAGAGATTCCAGATTATTCTGATATTGAATTGAAAACCCCAGAAGGAGAAAATGCCTAAAGCTATAATATCCTTAAAGATTAATAGAATCAACTCTATCTCTACGGTTGATTCTATTTCTTCTTTATCCTTACTCATAAACAGGATAGGGGATAATTCTTTAATGGATTTTAAAAAGATTATAGTTCTTCATGAGGATTATATAGTTTCCGAAGACAGGATAGAGGAAATGAAAGCTCATATAAATGATATTTCAGAAGAAGTAAAATCTAGTGAACTGTCCAGAATTTATTCGGAGAACCTAAAAAGACACTTAGAATCTATATTAGGTGATTTAGAAGAAATTTATATAATTTCGGGATTCCCTGACTTCCTAGATCAAATGGATTTAATGGTAATCATATATGATTTATTTGGATCCTATAAATTAAAAGTATTTAATACATTAGTTCCGCAAGATAAAGAAACTGATCTTTTATACTGCCAAACTAACATTAAAAAATTCTTAGGGTACATCTCTCAAAAATAAAATATTTTTTTCATATATACAGATAAAAACTGTACAATGAAAAGTGACTTTATCCTAAACGTGGATATATCTTCATCTAAAAAACTTTCAGTTGAAGAATTTGAATTTTTTAAAGAAGAAATGGAATCCAATTTTCCATTTAATGAGTTTTCTCTTATATTGCTAGAAAATTCGGAAATAGAAAAAAATGGAACCATAGAAATCTACATAGAAGATTTAGAAATGGAATTCGATCTAACTGGAGAAATAGATCCGATACTTTCTGAAATAGATTCTATTCTTAAGCCATTAAAAGGTTCAAAAATAGAATGGTATTCTTCAAGAGGGGTTTGTAATATAATTTGGACTAAAACCCCAAATGGATGGGAAAGATCAGAAGAAGAAGGAGAAACTGATTTTTATGAGGAATCATTTTTTGGATTCGATGATTGAAACTAAAAAACAAAAAAGATATATAAAATAAAAAAATTATGGGAAATACTATTGTTTCTTTTGAAGATTTTCAAAAAAAATCTAAATCCGGATTAAAAGAGGATACTATAATGCCTACCGGAAATTCTACTGTTTTTGTCGATGGAGGTGAAGAAGAACACCACTCGGGGGAAGAAAAAAATTACATGTTCTTTAAAAATCTATACACAATGAAAAAGTGTATAGAAGAAATCATGGCAATGGACAAAGAACAAGTTGATGAAATGATAGAAAAAGGTCACGACTGGGCTTCTGATCATATCTCATCTTCTAAAGATGATCTTCAAGAAGTTTGTGATTGGTTAAGATATGAAATCGACAATTACGAATCCGGAGAAGATGATGACGATGATGAGCCTGAAATCGAAGTTGATGATATAGAGATTGATCCAGAAGATGACGATGATGAAGATGATGACGATGAAGATGATGAAGATGATGACGATAGCCAAGACGAAGAAGAAGAACATTTACCTGAGGCTAAAGAACCTAAATATTCTTATACAGAAGAAAAAAATTAAAAGTAAAACCCAGAATTTAAATTCTGGGTTTTTTGTGAAACAAAGATATGTTTTATTTCTATAGAAAATAAAAAATTGAATTTTATACTAGGAATATTATTAGCTTTTCTTGCACAGTGCATGACTTTCATTCAGCTTCAAGGACAATTTCTATCTGAATGGGTAAAAGCAAATCCCCTAATATTTTCTCTTCTCGGGGTTCCTATATCTTATTTTTTCATAAAAGCAACCCATTATTTTTATCTCCATTTTGATGGGATGGTTTGGCCAGGCAGGCTCGTAGGATTTTCTCTTGGTATAATAGCTTTTTCTGTTCTTTCGTATTTTCTTTTGGACGAATCCCCTACTTCGAAAACCTGGATATGTATAGGTTTAAGTATTTGTATAGTACTAGTTCAAATTTTTTGGAAATGAAAATAAATAAAATAAAATAAAATGGCTAAAGAAAAAAAACCAGTTAAAAAACCCAGAAAATCGAAAAAGATAACTCATCTAAATCTATGGTGCCAAAGCGATCATGGAATAGAGTTAATGAAAATTCCAGCAGAGTACTCTAAGGATTTTATTACTAGATTTGGGGTTCTTAGAATACCAGAAAGAAAAGATCTTTTGGATTGGTTATACGAAGAAAAAAATTGGGTTTACAAAAAACCAAAATCCCCAAAAAAGTGATATCCAGAATAATTCAATCCGTTAAATCTTGGTGGAAGAAACATATAATAGATGAAGTCCCTGAGCATTTAGCGGATGATGAATTTTCAGAAAAATGGAGAAAATGGTAACCAAAAAATCTTACATAATAGTAGATCTTATCTACAACAGATTCTGGGATGGGAATTTTTATTCTCCCCACGAAAAAGTAAAATATTTCGAAAGCAGGGAAGAAGCTTTAAATGAATTAGAGGAAAAAATCATTCCAACTTTCAAATGCATACCTGAAATAAAAGAGGTTTATATCAAGTCCTAATTTTTTATTACGAATATATACCTTATATTTGATAAAAAAGGATATGCACACTCAGCCTGCTCTTAAAGATTGGAATGTGTCAGTTATTGATGATAATTGTATAAAGATAGACATAGACCCTGATTTATCTCTAGAAGGATCTTTTATAAGAGTACTTGGATCTGAAAGAAATCTGTTAAATACAATAAATCCGGAATCTTTTGAAATAGAATTTTGTGCCTATACCGGAAGGCCAATGTTTGTAGAACTACATACCCCAGACGGTGTTTCTGTAAAATATGTAGAGGGCTCGGGAAAAGACTTCTACACAAACGACAATTAAAATTTCCCTTTCTTAATTAGTAACCCTTAAAATTCAGATATATGAAAATGCCAATTAGTAAAGAACAGTTTGTCGCAGGTTTTAAGAAATTTATGAATTATGCGATAATAATTGGAGGACTGGCTATCGGATTCCAAATCGGTAGATATGTCGAAAAAAATCAGAAATCGGTAAAAGAGGAAACGAACCCTTATTCCAAAGCTTTTTCTCCTGAAGAGATTTCCATTGCGGTCAATGAAGGAAATGAATTGATTCTTATTGAAAGAAAAACAGGAAAGTATATCGTTTATTCTGACGAGATTGGTATGACTATCTTTAAGATGTATACTAATCGAATTTACCAAAACGCAAAGGGTAATGAATAAGATTAAGGTATTGGCTGCAGGGATCATAGTTTTGATCGCTGCAGCCTCTTTTATGGAAAAGGATCAAACCATAAAAGCGGATAATAGTATTAGAAGAATCTACCAAATTAGAAAAACAGATCCCCCTTGTATTCAGGTATATGAATCGATAGAAAAATATTCGGATTCTTTTAATATACCAAAGAGATATGCTTATGGAATAGCAAATACCGAAACCTCTTATAAAGGTCCATTCCATTGGGGATATAAGCATTCCCAGGTTTCTTGCGCAGGAGCAGTTGGCCCTATGCAGGTTATGGTTTCTACAGCCCGATGGATTAACAAAGACGGGGTTTCCAAAAGTAAACTTATGAATGATATAGAATATAATGTCTATACTTCTATGAAGTTACTCCGAATTCTTCACAACAAAAGAAAAGACTGGAAGTTAGTTTTTGGGGAATATAATACCGGAAGACCCTGTGTAAATGGGTATGCAGAAAAAGTTTATAGATACCAACTGAATTGGAAATAGTTTTATTTTTTTATTACGAAATATTTATTATATTTGTCTCATGAAAAGAAAAGAAGAAAATCTTCAGATATTAAAAGAATTGGAAAAGTATTTTAGTTCTCCCGATAGGGAAGGGATAAGATTTTTTCAAGGACTTTCTAATTTGGGTTTATTCAATCAACAATTCGATGATCGATTAAATTGCACTGGAATAGATGATCCTTTCTATGAGGAATCAAAGAAGACTTTAGACAAAATAAAAAATAATGGCAAAGATAAAAATAAATCTTACTGATAAATTTATAGAAGCATTCCCGGAAGCCGAGAAGATAAAAATACTCCCTAGAAAAAAGAAAAAAGCTTTGAAAAAGAAGTTTTCTAAAATGATTATTTGTTTGCTTAACGAAGAATCTAATCGAATTATTAAAGAATCTCTAGAAAGTAAAATATTTGAGGATTTAAATTATAGTATGGAAAAAGTTCTAAACGAAATGGAAACCATTAAAGATTACAAATGATAAAAAGGAAAAAACCAATAAGAAAATACATTTCCCTCAAAAACAAAATCGAAGAAAGACGGATCAGAAAAATCAGAACCGAATTGCTAAAAGAGAGAAAATTTTACCAAAACCCAGAATTTGATTGATGAATAACTTAGAAATAATATCACCGTTATTGGACTTTACCGATCCTGATAAATTCTATTTTATCCAGATCTACAAAAGAAGAAAGGATAATCCAGATATGGATAAAGATATGGTAGTTTTAGAAAACTATTCAATATCAACTCAATCCCAGATGGATAGAGCTTTTCCTAGAATTCAAAAAATATGTGACGACAATAATGCAAGAGCTTACATTCGTTTAAATAGGAGAAGCCATAAAAAAGTTGCTCTTAATATGATGGTAAGACTTGCAAAGATGATAGAATCCGAGCAGTACAATGTCAAGAATATCTATTGGAGCGTATCTGGGGAATTCCAGGCAGAAGAGGATAAAACCTGGCTTCTGGATGTCGACTGGATAGATTATGAAAACGAAGAAGGGAGAAGAAAATTGGATGCTTTAGAAAATCTGATAATTAATCTCCAAAAGGAGACAGGGAGAACTCCTATGTTAAATAAGATTCCTTCCAAGAATGGATACCATATTATATGTAGACCATTTAATATTTCCAAATTAAAAATAATAATCAATGACCTAGAAGCAAGAATGGATCACCATAAAGATAACCCTTGCATTTTATATTGCCCTTAAAAATTAAAAAAAATGAGAAGACTTAGTTTAGATTACCCAGAAAGATCCGATGTGAAATTTAAAATTTCTAAATTTCCAGACGGACAGCAAACCGTTGATATAGAAACATCGTCCACGTTTTTAAAGGGAGATGATATAAAGATAGAGGCAAGAATAAGAACATTCAGAGATCTAGAAATCATAATTGCAGCAAACCAAGCTCTAAAAGAGATCGGGGTTAAAAGTGTTTCCCTTTACGTTCCTTATTTCATGGGAGCTAGATCGGATAGAAAATTTAGAGAAGGAGGGGTTAATTACCTGAAACGTGTTATTTGTCCCATTATAAATTCACAAGGGTTTTCTGACGTAGTTACTTTAGATCCTCACTCTGATGTTCTGGAGGCTTGTCTCGATAACTATGGGAAAATGAATAATTTTGTTCTAGTTAAGAATTCTCTTTCGGACATAGACAATAAGGACGGAGCACAGAATAGAATAGTTCTAGTTTCTCCCGACGGGGGAGCTTTAAAGAAAATATTTGATGTTGCAGAGGAATTTAAAATTCCAAATATTGTGACAGCAATGAAACATAGGGATATCAATACAGGAAAGATTACTCATACCGAAGTTCCAGATCTAAGCAAATATGGTAAAGATCACAAATTTGTTATCGTTGACGATATCTGTGACGGTGGAAGAACTTTCATCGAATTGGCTAAAGAGATTAGAAAACAGAATGAGGATTCGGATATTTATCTTATTGTAACTCATGGCGTGTTCTCTAATGGACTTTATGAGTTAAGTAAATGTTTCGCTAAGATCTATACGACAAACAGCTACAGGGACTGTGACGTTGAAGCAGACAGTGATTATACGGTATCTAATAAATTCCTTAAACAATTTACAGTAATATAATGGAAATAGTAACTAAAACTACCAAAAGGATTAAGATATCTCGGGAAGAGGTTACAAAGATAATCGAAAGATATTTTGTAGAATCCCACGGAATTGTTATAGAAGGTTGCAGTCCATTAATACAAACCGTTTATGATGGATTTGGTGATCCAGGAACCGAAGAATTTATGGGGTTTGAGATAAATGCTGGAAATTCAGAAATCAAATTACCTATAGAAATATGAGTTGTTTTGGAATTCCACACTCTCCCCAGTTTACAGATGTAAATGGAATCGTTAGGGAAAATATCATGGAATTTCCAGAGCACGTAAGAAGAGAAATTAAAATATTAGCAAGGAAAAATATGATAACTTCGGTCCAAAAAGAATTTAATGGGGATTGGAAGATAAGGTACATGGAACCTCCTTTGAATACAGTGGAACAGGAATGCATAGTTGAATCTAAAAATTAAAAGAATAAGAATGAAAAGAATAATATTATCTTTGATGCTAATCGGTTTGGCATCATGTACTGAAAACTCAAGAGTTAAAAACTTTGGTGGAGAAGGAACAATCAATCTACCCCAAGGACGTAAATTGGTAAATATTACATGGAAAGAAGATCAGATCTGGTATCTTACCCGACCTATGAATTCAAACGATACACCCGAGACTTATCAGTTCCATGAAGAATCTTCTTGGGGTGCGGTGGAAGGAACTTATAATATTATAGAGTCTAAATAAAATGATGAAGTACATAGACGGAGATCTAATAAAATTAGCAAAAAGAGGGCATTTTGATGTGATTGCACATGGGTGTAATTGTTTTTGTCAAATGGGTGCTGGAATTGCACCCCAAATGGCAAAGGCATTCTCTTGTAATGACCCTGAAAAATATCCTGGAGAATCTACTACATATCCTGACCGTAAAGGAGATATGTCTAAATTAGGAAACATAGAAACTTGGTCATGGTACATATTTGATGAAGAAGGTAATCGAAAAAGATTGGATGTCGTCAATGCATATACTCAATACAAATATGGAAGAAATCATTCAGACGGCGACCATTCTCCAGTCGATTATGCAGCAATTGAAATGTGTATGAAGAAAATGAATTATCGTTTCAAGGGTAAACATATAGGTCTTCCTAAAATTGGTGCTGGACTTGCCGGAGGAGATTGGAATCGTATCGCGCTAATCATCAATAATGAATTGAAAGATTGTAAAGTAACCGTTGTAAATTATAAACCTGAATAAAATGGAATATCAATTTGACGTAAATAGAGTAATTGGAATTAAAATCTACAAATCTGAAAAATCGGATTGGGTATGGCTTCCTAGAAAAGAAAGACCTTCTAGATTTTTTGGGCTAATAAAAGTTTCTCCTTTCGAAGAAGGATTTTACTCCGAAGGAGAGTATTCAGAATATGGACCGAGGACTAAAGAAAAATTAGAAGGCTATAACTATCTGATTAACGAGAAAAAAGAGGTGTGGAAGAAGTGTAATATAACAGTTTATCTAGAATCGGAATATAGTGTGGGATTATCTTTTAATACAAATCAAGAAGGTAGAAAATGGGTAGAGGATTTAAAAAATGAAAGCGGTAAAAACTTCCAAATAGTTATAAATGAATAATGGAGAAAATAAAGATCTTTTATGGTGTGAGTATAGTGATCTTCCATCTCCCTTATCATACAAAAATAAAATGGTTTATTTCGAAGACGCAAAAGATTTTACCCCGTGTTATACCCCGGTAGAGATGTTTAGAATGGGAATTTTCGGAGGGTCTTATTTTCAGATACAAACAGATCTTCCCTCTGATTTCATAGACGAATTGGGGGAAATAGAATACGGGAATAAAGAAGACAAGAACAAAAATTTCTATGGAGTAGTTAGCGGATCTTCTTTGGAGTGGTGGAAAAATCAGGGTCTGATACACAAGGACGATCCAAATGGATGGGTTGAATGGTATGTAAAATTCTATTACGGTAGAAGACATCCAGATGACTCCAGACAGATTCAGAGATTTAAATCTTTTATTTCCCGTCATATGGGAATGATTAGAAGCTATGAAACAAAAGGAAAAGATTCTCCTAAGACCAAACAGAATCTTCTTCAATGGGCTTGGGATTATACTATAGATTTAAAAAATTAAAAAATGGACGAATATACACGTAAAGGAAATCACGATATTGCGGTTTTCATGGAAGACTTCTATGATACTGGGTTAGAACCTTCGTATTATATTCGTAAGAACAAGGAGTATAAGATTGAGGAAGCTCAATATCACTCTTCTTGGGAATGGCTTATGACAGTTGTTGAAAAGATTGAAGAACTTGGATTTCGGGTTCAGCTCGATAAGTATTCATGTCAAATCTATAAAAGATATTGTGATTTTCCAGATAACTTTATTATCGATGCCGACTTTAAAGAAGATCGATTAGAAAATGCATTTGATGGAATCTCTTCGTTCTGTGAATGGTGGAAACGTAAGGGAAGAAAATCACCGGCTCTCAAAAAGCATAGCGAACTTCACAAAGAGGTGGATGAGTTCATCAGCGATTGGTTGATCGAAAAGGTCCTATTCAAGGAGGAGAATGTGTTTGAGACCGAGCCTCGTCCGGGAAAAATTAGAAAATGGTACCCGGTACACCCAAAAGGAAGTTCAAATCGACCATTTATTGAAGAAAAGATGAGAGCTGGCTTACAATACTTATTTAGACTAAAAAATCAGAAAATTTAAAAAATAAAATTATGAACGAAAAAGAAATAATTAAAGTCCAACAGGAACTAATTGACTTGCTATACATACAAGTTGTAGACCTATCGATGATGTCCAAAATCGAATTAGGCGATGATGTGATTTCAGAGATTAAAAGATTAAAAGGATTACTGAATGGATAAAAGAACTTACAGAATGTATGGGTTAGTCCCGTATAATCTATCCCCAATACAGCAAGGAATACAATTCGGACACGGGGTTATAGAATACAGTTTAGATTTCGGGGATACCCCAGAATATCAAAAATGGGCTGTACACGATAAAACATTTATAATCCTAAATGGTGGAACTACTAATGGAAGGAGATTTGATGGAGATTTGATTGGATCTTTAAACCGCCACGGGGTATCTTTAACAACGAATGGTATTAAAAATTCTAGATTCTACGAACTGGATCTTGGGGATTGTTTGACTTCTGTTGTGTTCTTAGCTGACGATAGAGTATTTGATCGTGGGGCTTGGCCGGATTATCCTGGAACTTTCTATGCTGACGGAACCCCAGATCCAACTGAGTATTGGGAATGGAAAATGAAATTCTCTGAAAGTGAAATAGAAGCAGATAAAATAGTTTGGCTGAGGGATTGGCTTCCCCAATTTAGATTAGCATGACAGAAATAAGATACCGGGATATAGATCCGGATAGTGGTAATATAACTACAGATAGAATGGTCTGTCAATGCCCAGATAAAATGATAGCTGACTGGGTTTATTCTGCTTTAGTAAGGGATATGTCTTTAGACTACGATCAACCAAATAGAGAATTTTATATAAAAGATGAAAATAGCGATAATAGCCCACGATAACAAAAAAGCCGATATGGTTGCTTTTGTTATGAAAAGACTTTCTTTCTTCAAAAATCCAAAGATTAAACTATTTGCTACAGGAACTACAGGAAAGCACATAGAAGATTCAGGACTAGAGGTAGAGAGGCTAAAGTCTGGTCCTTTAGGTGGGGATGCTCAGATAGCTTCTCTCCTGGTAGAGGGAAATATCGATGTTGTTCTTTTCTTCATCGACCCTTTATATTCACACCCCCACGAGGTCGATATACACATGTTAATGAGACTTTGTAATGTTTATGATGTTCCTTTGGCAACCAATTACTCCACTGCAAGAATGATAGTGGATTCGTTAAAAGATGTAGAATAATTTTTTCTTACAATTAAAATCCCTATATTTGCTCCATGGTAAAAGGTGCAAAGAAAATCATAAATTGGGCATTCGAAGATAATGCTGGATTTTTCATATCGGAATATCCATTCTCTTTTGAAGATATGGAGGTTACTGGGTATTTTGTATTTAAGAGGTATAGAGCTTTCGGAATACCTCTTAAACAAGAAATGAAATTATTCCTAGAGAAAGAAAAAGCACAAGAATTCTTGGATTCTATAGTAAATAAAAATTGATGGGAGAAAAAACACCAATGCAAAAGCACTCCGAGTGGCTTAAAGAAATGATGGACAAATACAGAGAATATTCAGAGGATCATAGTCTCGACCAATTCCACAGAAGAAAATATATCGGAACTCTATTGGCATATAGAGATTCGTGGAAGCAATCACTAAAGATGCTAGAAGAAGAATCCGAGTGCATAGAAAGAGCCTTTAATTCAGGTATGAATAGTTCAGTAGATTATTTTATTCCTGATAGTGATCTTTCTGAATCCCAGGTTTATTTAAAAGAAACATACGGGAAGTAAACAAGTATAAATTGTAAATCTAAATAAAAGAAAAATGAATCCATTATTATTAACAGATGGCTACAAAACTGGACATCATCTCCAGTACCCAGAAGGAACTACTTTAGTTTATTCTAACTTTACTCCAAGATCTAACAAGTATGCTCCTAAAGGATGCGATCGTGTAGTTTCTTTCGGACAACAATACATAATGAAGTTTCTTCATGAAACTTTCCAAAAAGATTTCTTCGATAGACCGAAAGATGAGGTTTGCGGAGAAATGAAGAGAGAATTATCTCTTTATTTAAATACCGATTATGACGTGGCTCACTTTGAAGCACTTCACGATCTAGGGTATTTACCCATCCGCGTTAAATCTATCCCAGAAGGAACTTTGGTTCCTATTAAGGTTCCGGTTTTAACCATCAAAAACACACATCCGGATTTCTATTGGGTAACTAACTACTTAGAAACTATCATTTCTAATTTACTTTGGAAGCCAATGACTTCGGCTACTATTGCATTCCAATATAGAAAAGTTCTAACCCAATGGGCAGAAAAAACAAATCCAGTAGCAAAAGAATTCGTTCTTTGGCAAGGACACGATTTCTCTATGAGAGGAATGGATTCTGTTGATGCTGTTATCTCTTCAGGTATGGGTCACTTGACATCATTCTTTGGATCTGATTCACTTCCAGCAATTTACGGAGCTCGTAAATACTACGGGGAAGAAGGGTTTATCTCCGGGTCGGTAAATGCAACTGAACATTCAGTGGCTTGTTCTCTTACTGAGTTTACAGAAATCGAAGAAGACGAAGAATATTGGGTTGAATTGACATATGACGATAATGGAAATGTTATTTCCGAGGTTGAGATATAAATCCCCATCCTAAATCATTAAAAGTTTTTCCTATGAATTCTTCTTTTAGATCTTTTGAAACCATAACAGATTTTTTAGTTATGACTTTAAAATTATCGGATTTACATCTTTTAGCAACTGTTATTTTATCTAAATTATTACAAATACCTGCTTCTCTAGATGTCAAAAAATTTCCCATTGGGGTTACGTATGTTCCTTTAAAAATAGCATTTTTTTCTGGATTTTTTAATTTCGTTTCTGATATCTTTTTCACAACTTCAGAAGGTCTTTCTTTTTTGTATAAGGGATTTCTTTCGCCGGTTCTTCCCTTCATAGGATTTTTATCAGACCTCATAAAATCGGATATCTTAGATTTTGATGATTCTGACATTTTTTTACCTTTATGCAATAGAGAATTTTGTTTAGAAAAATCTCGTTTAACCCTATCATAAGTTGAAGATGAAATTTTATATTCCCTTTTTACGTCTCCTTTTAACTGATTACACATTGACCACAAAGCAAATTTCAGAGAAGAAGATTCCGGATAAATCTCGCAAAGGAGCAAGTGACAAACAAAGTGCTCTTTTGCAGTTAATAAAACTAGATTTTGTTTTTCGTCGGATCCCCCTATACATTTTGGTATTATATGGTGATTTTCATAATAATCTTCTCCCTTCTTTCTGTTTTTCAGAAGGGAACTTTTAATAATGTTTTCGTATAATCTATTGTAATCCATAATAAATTATATATCTTTTAATGTACATATAACAGTAATAAAATCATAATAAAATGAAAAAAATTAAAGAAAAAAGAATAAGAAAAATTAAAAAAACAGTAACCAATGAATTGAACGGTATTAGATATCTACTTTCTAAATATCCTTCTGGAATATTAAGTATGGTTAGCGATACTTTCGATCTCTGGAGGATGTGTACGGAGTATCTCCCTACTTTGAAAGAAGAAATTCTAGCTCGTGATGGTAAATTGGTCATTCGTCCTGACTCGGGGGATCCAGTAGATATTCTTTGTGGAAACATTACAATTGCGGTTGAAAATGGAGGTATTGAAACTCCATCGTCAAAAGGTGTAATTGAACTTCTTTGGGATGTATTTGGAGGAACGGTTAACGAACAAGGTTACAAAGTACTTGATCCACATATCGGAGCTATCTACGGGGATTCAATCACAATTGATAGAGCTAATGAGATCTGTGCTAGATTAGAAGCTAAAGGATTTGCATCAACGAACGTTGTCCTAGGGGTTGGTTCATTCACATATCAATACAATACCAGAGATACATTTGGTTTTGCAATGAAAGCTACGTACGTTGAAGTTAAACACTGGGACGTTGCAACAGAAAGACTTAATGAGTCCTTCGGTAAAAATGCAAATCCTGAATGGGTTGAGGGAAGAGAAATCTTTAAAGATCCTATTACGGATGACGGAACAAAGAAATCAGCAACCGGTTTATTGAGTGTTCATAATCACGATGGCGAATATGTTTTGATAGATCGATGTACTTGGGAAGGTGAATCAGTTAGTTCACTCCAAACTATCTATAAAGATGGTGAGTTCTTAAGCACGACAACTCTTTCTCAGATCCGAGAGATTTTGTCCAAACAAATCGAAATAGTTTTAGAAAAAGTTTAAGAATGACGCCAGAAGAATTAGAAGACTGGGAAATGGTTTTATATAGAATGGGAGCAGAAGGATTTCACTACTGCTTCCAAAGCTATTCTAGATTTGAAGAAATAAAAGACGAAAGATTTCACGAATTAAGAAAAATGTATCTTTCAATTTCTTCCGAATTAGAGGAATACGTAAAGCAAAAAGTAGAACAGGGTCAATCAGAAATAGATGATTTTGAAGATGGAGAATAATTGTATTATAAACTGGGAATTACATCAAAAGCTAATGAGAAAAAAGAAAACAATAAAAGTATGTTTAGGAGTAGGTCTTAACCAGATTTTTCCTGAATATTTAGAGATAGAGATACCTTCAGAAGATAAAATAGAAACGGATTATTCTGAGGAGATTAAATCCGTTAAAACCACTAAAAAATCTAAAAAATGAAAAAAGCACTTTATTTTTTGGTAAGAATTATATCTGTAATTCTATTATTTCCTGCTTTTATATCTGCTATCCCGGGATTCATTTTAATGATACTGGCAGATGAAATAAATCCCGAAGATCCCACTATAGAAAAATAAAAATGGAAACTAAACCTGACAAATGGCTTGTATTGAAGATTGGGATAGAAAATCCGATCTATAAAGTATTTGCATCGTGGTACGGAGGGTACCTAAACGGAGATTCCTGGAGAATCAATAGCGGAATATCGGAAGTACAGGAAGAAGGAGAATATATAAATTTCTACGGATATTCGGGTTCTTGCTATAAGTGTCATAAGAATTATTATGGAATAACTTCTTACGGGGAAAGAATATTAGATTCTATGATGAATCACCCGGATCTTCCCGGGGGAGAAAAATATAAAATGGAAATAATGGAGAAATCCACAGATTGGGAAAATTTAATAAATTCTTAAAATGAAAAAACAACACAGAGACGAAAAAATTCTACACGAATTATATCGTAGAGCTTTTGCTCGAAGTACTCCCCAAGGGGATTTCGATTCTCTCATGGAGAATGCAGAGATTAATGAACAAGGTGAAAAAGTAATCCCTTATATGGATTATGAATGCGAAGAAGAAGTTCTTCAAGAAGTATTTAATTCGGTCATGAAGGAATTTAGGGTTCCTGTTCCTAGGAGAAAAGCTTTCAGCTTTCATTTCTATCTAGGATGCTCTCCAAAAACTAAAAGGAAGGAAGTAAATTAAAAAATATGAAAAGACTAGGATTTGCTATAATAGGTTTAATAGTTCTACTTTCCTGCGAGATCAAACCCCAATTCAAATATAAAATAGAAGGATTTGTTGTAGTTAAAGGCGATACTATGCCCGCAATATGGTATACGAATGATTATATGATGTACGATGACAGTATAGTCTATTATAATTCCGATTCTTCTATGGTTTCTATAAAACATCCTTATACCCTGTATGAAATCAAATAATCTGAGAAATAAAATCATAAAATGGTTTGAGCTTAATTGGGGATGGTTCTTTATAAACGGGAGAAAACAGGATTCCTGGACTAGACACCTGAGGAAAAAATACGGAAATGACGAGTAATACCTTTTTCTGTAATTTTGATCATAATGGGGAATGTCTGGTTTGCGACTGCTGGCCAGACGAATGTGGATATTTAAGATACATGAATCGAGATTACAAATGGGAAACCAGAGAACAGCTACAAGAAATGTTTAAAAATGAAAAAATGACTAAATTAGGGCTTATAAATTATGAAGGGGATTGCCTGAAGGCAATAAAAGAGGGTGAAGAAATTCTAATACAGGATCAATATGGAGAAATCGTAGAAAGATTTGATGTTCCACAATTGTACGGATTTATAGATGGTGTAATAAATATAGTAGATAGTAAGGGAAAATCCTGGAACTATCCAAGCGAAAGTAGGGATCCCAAACCCAGCTATTCTATGATATACCATTTTATAAAAGATATTAGATAAGATATGACAGCAGAACAATTTGCCTATTGGCTACAAGGATTCATGGAAATGGCAGATCCGAAAGAGTTGAATGTAACACAAACTCAACAAATCAAAGACCATTTGAAATTAGTATTTGATAAGAAGACTCCGGAGGTATCTTTGCCAATGATACAACGTGAAGAACCTTTTAGAATTACTCCATATCAAATTACTTGTGATGACAATAATAATTTTCCAGATCTAATGACAACGCCAGTATGTAGTGCAACTACAATAACTACAACATCACTTGATCCCGAAGTTGGAAAGGCATTGAATAGCTTTGCTAAAACGGAAAGTAGTAAAGAATCTAAACGAGTAAGATTCCCGGGAATAAAATGCTGATATGAAAAATGTAAGATTAGAAGTTAAAATAAAAAAGAAAGACGGAATTACAGATGCTTTTAATGATTTTATAAAAGTAGCATTTGATATGACAGACGATGAATATGATTTTCTTTGCGAAAATGCTTCCGATGAAGAATTTTATCAATTTCTAGGAGGACTTGGAACCTTTGAAAGCCCACCAACTTTTTGCGAAAAAAGAAAATCTTTGGATGTAAGAAATAAATACTTATCGGGATATGGAAGAAAATCAGAAGAGATTTGATGAGATCTACGATAGAATAATAGAGGAGCTTAGGGGAAATTTATCAAACGAGGAATACAGAGAACTCATATCTCTGGAATACGTCATCAGTCAAGGATATGATAAATATGGGGATTCTAATAGGCTCAGGGATCTAAGAAATAAAAAAAAAGGAAGAAAATAAAGAAATGGATTCTCGAAAAATTGCTTACGATATACTGAAAAGTATTAAGGATCAATTCGAAAAAACAGATTCTCCCGGAAGGGAAGAGAAAAATAAGAAAATAGAAAAAGGGTATTACGAAGGATTTTTTATAGATTTATGCAAAAATTTAGAGAAATACCTTCCCGAAGAATTTCCCAGAATCGATAAGGAATCGAAGAAAAAATCTTTAATCGTGGAAACCCGGGTTTTACCTCACACCGGATTCGTGATAAAAAATACTATACAAAAACTAGGGGATGGGTGGGGACATATTGTCTATTGTCACCTAAATAATTACGATCAGATTAAGTCTATATGCAATTCCATTTCTTCCGAGATAGAAATAAGGGTTCTAGAAAAAGAGTTAACGAGGAATTCTTATAATACTCTTCTTCTGGATATAGAATTCTGGAATGAGATAGATTGCGAAAAAGTTTTAATATACCAAACCGATTCTTTTATATTTAAAGAATTTGACGATTCTTTTTTGGATTGGGACTATATAGGAGCTCCTTGGGGGCCTTCCGAACATTCCAAATTAATTTCTAAAACGTGCAATCTCGAATATGAATTAAATCTAGGAAATGGGGGATTTAGCTTAAGGACGGTGGAAGGAATGAGAGATGCCCTACTAAAAATAGGTCCGGAAAAAAATAATTTTGGAACCGACACTGATTTTTTATATGAAGATGTTTTTTTCTCTAAGTTTATTTATGGATCCCCAAATTGGAAAATTTCACCGATAGAAATTGCCAATAAATTTTCTTTTGAAAATAAATTTTTAGACGAAACGTTCGCTTGTCACCAGCCTTGGGATAAAGATTATTCTTCTTTTGGAGTTTTTGAAAAATTTATTGAAAAAATAAAAGGAGTAAATGTTTATGGATTCGGTGAAATAGAATGTGGACTTTGCCATATTATGAGAACAATAATTAAATCTTTAGAAGATTTAAAAATACCATGTAATACTAATATTATAAATCCTAGGGATCCGAAAGGAGATTTTTCGCCTAAAGGAAATAACTATTTTGGGACTAATATCATTTGCTATAATCCAGATTTAGACGGATATAATTCTATCCTTACGAACCTAGAAGGAAAATACAATATAGCTATATGGGCCTGGGAATTGGAGGTTTTTCCTGATAAATGGATAGAATGCTTAGATTTTTTTGACGAGATCTGGGTTATATCAGATTTTATAAAAGATCATTTAAAAAAATACTCGGGTAATAAAAAAATAGAAGTAATTAGAATTCCTGGGGATTTCGGAGAAAAAAAAGACAAAAACGAATGTAAAAAAATATTAGGGTTTGATGATAAATTTATTACCCTTTTTATTTTTGATGCACTTAGCGATATGTACAGAAAAAATCCAGAGGGAGTAATAGATTCATTTAAAAGGTCTTTATCTGAATTTCCCGAATGCTTACTTATTATAAAATCCCACAATTTAACGGATAACCAGATACTTTCTTTAGGGGATCTCCCCGAAAATATTATTCTCATAAATGAAACTTGGGATAAAGATAAGATGAATACACTTCTAAATTCAGCAGACATATATTGCTCTCTGCATAGAAGCGAAGGCCTAGGTCTTACTATAATGGAAGCTATATCCTTAGAAATACCAATTGTTTGTACGAACTGGTCTGCAAATTTAGATTTTTGCCTAGAAGAATCCTGCGAATTAGTTGATTTTAGTATGACAGGGGTCCCCGAAAATTCTATTTACACAATATTACTAGGGGGGAAATCTTCTAATTGGGCAGACCCTTATCCAGACGATGCAGCCAAAAAACTATTAGAAATTTATAAAAATTATGATTTTTATTTAGAGAAAATTAAAAAAAATAAGGAATTTATAGAGAAAAAATATAATTTAAATTCTCTGGGGGAATTTATAAAATCTAGAATATTTGGGGATTAAAAAATAAAAAGATGGGATATCATAATTTGCCTAAGGACTTTGATTGGAAATTTTACATATCGTTTCATAAAGATTTATCCTTAGCAGGGATAAAAACAGAAAAAGATGCAATGGACCATTATTTTAATCACGGAAGGTCAGAAAATAGAATCTATAAGGAAGATAAAGAATACACGGAAGAAGAATTTATCAACATCTATAAAAATTTTGGTATTTTAGATAAAAAAGAAAAAAAGAGATTAATATTCATTAATCATTATGAATCTTTAACGGGAGCTCCTATTCTTCTTAAAGAGCTTATAAGATACGAGGTCAAGAAGAAAGAATTTGATGTGTGGGTAATAAGTATGAAAGAGGGAGATGATATTTCTTGGTCGGAATTTAAAAATATAAAACACAAACACATCCCCGGGAATTCGGAAAAAGATAAATCTAATTTTATAGAAAAATTGTTAGATCCTGATTTAATTTATTCCAACACTTTTGGATCTATTATTTTCTCTAAATATTTTAAATGTAACAAAATATTAAGTTCTCATGATAATAGATCTATTCTAGAATATATGAATAATTTTAAAGACTGTAGAGGGTTTAATAAAATAATAGTTGCATGCAATAATACAAAAAATATTCTTTTAAAATTTGGAATTTACTCTGAAATAGTCCCTTACTATATGGAAAAAAAAGAGGAAGATTATTCATTTGATGGTTTAGAAGGAGAAGATTTTATACTAGGAGCCGGATTTGTCTCGACCAGAAAGGGGGTAGATAGATTTTTTAAAATAGCAGAAAGAATTCCTGACCAAAAATTTATTTGGGTAGGGTCTTTTTCCGAAGCTGAAATAGAAAATAATAGAATAATAATAAAAGGAAATGTACATTACGATTTTCCAGACGAGAACTCGAACATTAAAGAATTTTCAGTTTACGAATCGGAAATACCAAAAAATGTTAAATTTTATGGATTGGTAACTAGCTATAAAGAATTAATTAAAATTTTCTATAAATGTAAATGTTTTTTAATGGTATCCCGAGATGATACTTTTCCATTGGTTGTGATAGAATCAAAACTAATGAATAAAAATGTAGTAAATTTAAAGGAGAGTGGGGATTCTCATAAGATATGTGATTCCGGAGATTTAATTATAGATAAATTCGATTTAGAAGAGATTGAGAGATATTTAAAGAATTTAAAACCTAATAAAACCATTTTTAATGAAAGTCTATCCGAGTATTTAAGAAAAAATATAGAAATAAATAGAAATAAATATTTGGGAATCATTTATGATAGTAGGTAACGGATTAATAGCTAAAAAGTTTAAAGGTATTGACGGAGAAAAATTTATTTTTTTTCTTTCGGGCGTTTCGAATTCTTTATGCGAGGATTCCGATCAATTTAAAAGAGAAACCCAATTGATTAAATTCTATATAAAAAAATATCCAGAAAAAACTATTATTTATCTGAGTACGACTTCGATAGAATATAAAAAAACCAAATATACGGATCACAAAAAAGAAATAGAAGGTATATTAGAGAACTCTAAAGTTAATCATTATATTTTTAGAATACCCCAAATTATAGGATTCGGAGGAAATGAAAATAATTTTTTTAATTTTATAGCAAAAAAAATAAAAAATGGTTTAGAATTTAAGGCGTATGATACTTATAGATCCGTAATAGATTTAGATGATTTATCAAAAATTATTAAATTTTTAATAGAAAATAATCCACCGGGTAAATATAATTTTTATGGGATAGAATTTATAAAAGTTTTGGATTTTATCCATTTACTTGAAAAAAAGATAGGGAAAAAAGGAAATTATAAAATAATAAAAATTAAAGAAAAAAATATAAAAAAAAATTCAAAAGAGATTCAAAAGTGCTTTGAATCGATAAATTTAAATTTTAAAAATTACCATGGGAGACTTATTGAAAAATACATTAATTCCTGAAGATTTTAGCTGGAAAGACTATTTAGATCTTAATAAAGATTTAGTTTTATCAGGTATCCAAGACGAAGAAGGATCTATAAACCACTATATAGAACACGGAAGATTCGAAAAAAGATTGATTAAAAAAATAAAAATAAAACCAGACCCAAGATATAAAGGATCTTCCGTTTTTATATGCGGGACTTCGGAAGATATAGAAATATTGGAAGAAGTAGAAATTAGAAATAAGATCCAAGAAAAATTTTTTGTAATATCTATAAATTCTAGTTTTCATTATTTTGAAAAAATATCTGCTCTTTTTTTGAATGAAAGGTTTTCTTCGCTTTCCGATTCTGATCTTTTCGGAAAAGAAATAGGGGAAATATTCTCTTCTTCTCCTATTAAAAATATAAGTTTTCAGGAAAAAAAATATTTTTCAGTTGATGTTCAATTAAATCAATATTGTTCTTCTATTAGTTGGGATTTAAATAAAACCCTTCCTCATGGCCCTACTACTTTACTGGATGTGGTCTTTCCTTTTTGTGTTTTTAATGAAGTTAAAGACATTTATCTATTTGGGATAAATTTTTCTTTAAATCCTGAGGAATATGGAAGACATAAAAATGATTCTCTATACATAAAGGAAAGAAATTTATCTATGGATAAAGGATTAGAAATGAAATTTGCCCATAAAAAATTAAAAATTTGGAAAGATTTATTCAAAAAAATGGAAATTAATTGTTTTTCTCTGGCTAAAAATAATATGACCCCTTTCGAAAGAAAAGATTTAGAAGATATATTATGAAAAAAATTTTTATAGGGTGGGACAGTAGAGAAAAATCTGCTTTTGAGGTTTGTGAATATTCTATAAAATCTAGATCCTCTGACGATAAAATAAAAATATACCCTTTAAAACAAGAGGATCTTAGAAAATCTGGAATTTATTCGAGGGAAAAAGACGGGTTAGCATCTACGGAGTTTTCTATTACTAGATTCTTAGTTCCCTTTCTTTCCGAATATTCCGGGATTTCTATTTTTATGGATTGTGATTTTTTGATATTAGAAGACGTAGAGAAATTGTTTTCCTTAATAGATCCAAGTAAAGCTATTTCGGTAGTAAAACACAATTATATTCCCGAAAATAAAAATAAAATGGATGGAGAAAAACAACACATTTACCCTAGAAAAAATTGGTCCTCCCTTATGGTATTTAATAATTCCCATCCTTCCAATAGAAAATTAAATCCTAAATTAGTTAATAAAGAATCCCCACAATATTTGCATAGACTTAGCTGGTTAAAAGAAGGGGAAATTGGGGAGATCCCTCATACCTGGAATTATTTATCGGGATGGTATAAAGATATAGATTCTCCTAAAGCTATTCATTATACAGAAGGAGGCCCGTGGTTCAAGAATCATAGGGATTGTGATTTTTCTAAAGAGTGGCTATATGAATATTTTTTAATGAAAGAAAGTGGATTTTAAAAAATTAATAGAAATAGAAATAGAGAATTTAAGAAAAATTCCAACGGAAAAAATAGAAATTCTAATAGATTATTTAATTCTCGAATTAGGAGATGGAAAAATAATAACCTCGGGGATAGGAAAATCCGGAGATTTGGCAAATTTATTTTCAAAAAGATTGTGTTCCCTCGGTATCCCCTCTTTTTTTATACATCCCGTTGAATCTTTTCACGGGGATCTGGGAATGGTAGGGGATAAAGATGTAATAATATTATTTAGTAATTCCGGGGAAACCCAAGAATTATTGAAGTTTATAGACCATTTAAAAGAAATAGATTTTATGTTACCTATTTTTTCTATAACGGGGAAAATAGATAACCCTATATCTAAAAAATCTAGGATTTCTATTAATTTTGGAGAGGTAAAAGAAATTTGTCCGTTGGGAATTACCCCGACTACTTCTATTACCTGCACGTCTTTAATCTGTGATCTAATTATTTCTGGAATTGTATATAAAAAAGATCTTACCAAAGAAAAATATTTAAAGATACATCCTGGAGGGAAAATCGGGGAAATTTTAAATAAATAATTAATATGCCCATATTTAATCAGGATATTACTTTTATTCATATTCCAAAATGCGGAGGAACTTCAATAGAAAATTTTGTAATAGAAAAAGGTCTTAACGTATCTCTGTATAGAAAAGATCTATCTGTTCTTATAAACGATCACACCCCTCAACATTGTACTTTTTCTGAAATTGAAAAATTAGGACTACTGACAGAAAAAATATTTACAGTAGTTAGATCCGATTTAGATAGAGTGATCTCTGAATTTTTCTATATCAAAAAATATAGGAAATCCTTTAAAGGAGAATTTAAAACCTTTGATGAATTTTTGGATCTTTTTCTTAGCGATAAAAACTCCCGACTTTTCGATTCTCACAATAAAAAATGTATAGATTTTTTACTTAATGAGGAAGGAATAATAGACAAGAGAATTAAAATATTTAATTTTTTTGATGTAGAGGGGATAGAAAATTTTTTAGGGATAAACGGATTGGAGGAATACCACCATTTAAAAACAGACAAAAAGGATTTTTCATTAAGCGATAAACAGATCCAAAGGATAAAAGATTTTTATGGAGATTCTATATGGTTATAAACGAAAAAAATAAATTTATTTTTGTTCATATACAAAAGACGGGGGGAATTTCTATAAAAAATTCTTTATTTTCTATCCCGGGAACCCAAAAGAAGAATAATTCTCACTCTTTTCTTAAAGAACTAGATCAAAATCTTTTCAGCGAATATTTCAAATTTTGTTTTGTTAGAAATCCTTGGGACCGATTAGCTTCCTGGTATAATATGATGGTTCAAAAAAGAGTACATAACGATTTTAGCAAATATCTTTTGGAAAACTCAAATACATTTTCGGAATTTTTAGATCTTACGGATACTATTATGGAGAATAATATGGAAGAAATAAATCAATATTCGCCCTATCCAAAATCTATCTCATTTAATCAATTGGATTATATCTCTAACGACAGAGGAGAAATACTTGTTGATTTTATAGGAAGATTTGAAAAAATAGAAGAAGATTATAAAAAGGCTTGTAAAATAATAGGAGTAGATCTGGATCTTCCCCACGAAAATAAATTTGATCACAGACCATATAGGGATTACTACAAAAACGAAAAAGATATAGAAAAAGTTCGTTTGATGTATAAGAGAGATATAGAATTTTTTAATTACGAATTTTAGGGAACTTAATTTTTTGATCGATATAAAATAAAAATATGAATCAATTAGATAAACAATATAAAGAACTCCTTTTTGATATTATAGAAAAGGGATACGATAAATCAGATAGAACTGGAACAGGGACAAGATCTCTATTCGGAAGACAAATCAGACACAAGATGTCAGAAGGGTTTCCACTTCTTACAACCAAGAAGATGTATTGGAAAGGAATTGTAACCGAACTATTATGGTTTTTAAGGGGTGATACAAACATCAAATACCTTGTTGATAACAATTGTCATATTTGGGATGGTGATGCTTATAAGAATTACTGTAAGTGGGTAGATAGTGAAAATAAGAAAGGAAGCGATGATGCTAACGCACTTAGGAAAACAGGTAAACTTGTAAAACAGTACTATGTTTCTAAACTGTCACAAGAAGAATTCATCAACAAAATTAAAACAGATGCAGATTTTGCTAAGAAGTGGGGTGATTTGGGTCCTGTGTATGGTAAGCAATGGAGAAGTTGGGGTAGAAAGAATGTGACTAATTACGACTTAAAAGATGTAAAAAGTTCCGACCAACATAAAGTAATAAAAGCAATTGAAAATGGT
>Ga0315900_10000306_pt1 | contig 87325 bp, 70 predicted proteins | sample LakEriMetagenome_FD_203521 | JGI IMG/M metagenome (GOLD analysis project Ga0315900, IMG submission 203521) | Freshwater fungal communities from buoy surface, Lake Erie, Ohio, United States - Buoy 12 MA114 | ecosystem: Environmental > Aquatic > Freshwater > Lake > Lake biofilm | place: USA: Lake... | reverse complement strand
CCCTTTGCGTATCGACCGCGCTGACGGGCTATATCGTCGTCGGGTGCCTGCAAGGGCCAGTGCGGCGCCGTAAAATTCAGCATCGCGAAGAAGGGCTTACTCCGGTCTCCTTGGCCGAGATAGCCGATTAGCTTGTCGGCAAATGTTCTAGAACTGTAAAAGTCGGGCGGTGGCAGGGTGTCCTTCCCGTTCTCGACATAGTTCACGGTCGGAATGTCGGGAAAGACGCCCTTGTTGTCGAAATGTGCTCCAGCGCCCTGGATCAAGGCGAAATGCTGCTGAAAGCCTCGGGCAGCCGGTCGGTAGGCCGGATCGCGCGCGCCGCCCATATCCCATTTGCCCGAGAGCATGGTTCGATAACCGGCACGGCCCAGTATCTCGGCAATAGTAGCTACGCGATGAGTGAGGACCGCCTCGTAACCGCGCTTGCCCTCAGTCTGAGGAGTCCAATCCCCTGCCATCGTGCCAAAACCGGCGTTGTGAGGTGACGCGCCAGTCAACAACGCCGCGCGCGTGGGGGAGCAAGCTGCATATGTGTGAAAGTTGGTTAGCCGCACACCGGATCGCGCTAGGCGATCGAGGTTCGGGGTCCGGATCTCCGATCCGAACGACCCGATATCGGAGTATCCCAAATCGTCTGCAACGATAATCAGGATGTTGGGTCTTTGCGGTGGAGTTACGTCGGTGCGTGCTCCAGCTTGGCTGCCAAGCAGGGCCAGTAGGCTCATGCCTCCAAGCGTGACCTTGCCGAGCAGGCTCGACCGATGGAACTTACGCCCCATCAGCGCTCTCCATAATCAGAACCGCCTTGATGACGTCGCCGTTCCGTGTGCGCTCCATTGCCCGATTGATATCGGCGAACGGGAACGCGGCGATAAGTCGGTCCACGGGAAACTCGCCAGCCAGCCACCATTCGAGCATTTTGGGGTACAGATCGTGCGGAACCGAGTTGCCGAAGGACAGTGCCTCAAACCTTGCTGCCTTCTCGAACAGCGGCATCGGCTTCAACGTGTATTCATCCATTGGGCTAGGCAAAATGGCGTAGGCCATGTGACCCCCGGTGCGCAGGCTGGCGATTGCGCTTTCAAAAGCGGCGGCATTCCCTGAAGTTTCCAATAGCTTGCCAACACCGCGACCGGTCTGGGCCAACACCCATTCATCCATCGCGCCCGACCGCGGGTTGAAGACATCGGTCGCACCAAGCTCTCGTGCCATTTCCAGGCGACTGTCGCGAACGTCAGCTACCATAATCGCGCCGGCACCAGCGCGGCGCGCTGCCATAACGGCGCCCAAGCCAACCGCGCCGGCACCGACGATCAGCACCGTCTCACCTGGCCTGACGTCCAGCACATTGATGATCGCCCCCGTGCCAGTCATTACTCCACAGGTAATGCTGGCCCCTACTTCAGCGGGCACATCCTGCGGCAAAGGCACAAGGCAATGGTCCTGAACAATGGCATGAGTCGCAAAGGACGATTGCTGGAAGAATGCCGCATGCAGCGGCGCATCTGATTTGTCCCAGATCGTGGCACTGCCGTCCAACCGCCTGCCCCCAAAGGTCACATCCCAGCTCTGATCGCAATGGAAGGGATGTGCCTCCTGGCACGAAGGGCAAGTGCCACAAGATCCGTAACCCAGAAGCACGCGGTCACCGACCTTTACCCTTGCCTCTGAACCAACCTCCTCGACGATGCCGACACCTTCATGGCCGAACACGGCCGGCAAAGCGCAGAGCGATGAACCATCGATGTCCATATGACAGATGCCGCAAGCCTCGATCCGGACAACTGCCTCGTTCGGCTGCGGCGCATCGAGTTTCGCGGGCTCGATCGACAAAGGCTTGCCGACCTGCCTCTGGATGGCAGCCTCGATCGACCGGCCCACTGTCACGCCCCTTGCTTCGTGGTCCAGGCGGTATGCTTGGATTGCAGGAACTCGTTCATCGCATCGACACCGTGGAGTCTGCCCACACCGCTTTCCTTGTATCCACCCGTTTCAACTTCAGGGTGCAAGGCGCCGTGCATGTTGATCCAGACTGTCCCAGCTTCAATCCGCCGCGCCACTCTCTGGGCGCGAGCGAGATCAGCGCTCCAGACACTCGCGGCAAGACCGAAGCGGCTGGCGTTAGCGCGCTCAAGGGCCTCGGCGTCCGTATCGAATGACTGCACCGTCAGGATCGGACCGAAAATCTCGTCCGTAATGAGCGGGGATTGCGGATCCCGCACATGCACCAGGCTGGGTGTTACATATGCGCCGACATCCTGATCGCCGCCCAAGACTGCGCCGCGCACCACGATCTCGTCAGGCGCGCTGACCGCATCGAGCATGCGCAAGATGCGGTCTCGAGCGGCAAGATCGATCATAGGACCCATCTGTGTAGCGGGCTCGGACCCCGGCCCAACGACGACTCCCATGAGTGCTCTGGCAAACAGCGACATTGCCTCTTGAAGCAGCTTACTGGAAACCAGCAGGCGACTGGCCGCGACACATTGCTGGCCGGACATAAAAATAGCTGCTCGCACGATCTGCGGGACCGCGCTCCCAAGGTCGGCATCATCAAGCAGAATAACCGGCGCGCTGCCCCCTAATTCGAGATTCACGCGCTTCATGGTTGAGGTCGCCGCGGCGGCAATCTGCTTGCCGACTTGGGTACTACCTGTGTAGCTGATCACTCGAACCTCTGCCGCTTCGACCAGCAATTTTGCCCCTGCGTGGCCGGTCTCGCTGAAGGAGTTAACCACACCTGCCGGTAGATCGGTAATCTCCGACAGCAGGCGCAATACAGCAGCGCTGGTCAAAGCCGTTTGGGGCGCAGCCTTAATGACACAGGTGCAGCCGGCTGCAAGCGCCGGCGCGAGCGAACGAACCAGCAGGATGACAGGGGCATTCCAAGGCACGATGATCGCAGCCACTCCGGCCGGCTCTTTGCCGATCATCGAATAGAGGTCAGCCTCCAACTCGATGACGCGTCCATAGATGTTACGCGCCAAACCAGCATAATAGCGAAGCTCCGAAACGCTAAGCTCAATCTCCACGAGAGCCTGCGCGATCGGTTTGCCGTGCTCGGCAGTCAATAAAGCAGCGATACGCTCTTTTTCGGCGCTAAGCCGGTCCGCAAATTGCAGTAGAACGGAAGCACGGAGCCGAGGAGACGAACACCAATTGCTGCAATAAAAGGCCGCAGCTGCCGCAGAAATTGCGGTCCGAACTGCAGCTTCATCAGTATCTTCGAACAACCCAACAATTTCACCGGTGGCCGGGTTAATGCTCGCAGCGACTTTCGAGGCTTGGGACGCCTTCCAGTCGCCTGCAATCCAAGAAACTCCATCCATCAGCACCATCCATCACTGACCGCACAAGCGGGCTTCAACGCCCTGCCCGATACTTTGCTCACCAGAGCATAGTCGCCCCAATTTTGTTGCGCAAGTGAAGAGCCTGTCCGGGGAGACCGGCATCTAAAGGGGCAAGATATCTTGATGAGATTGGAATTTAATACACTGGTTTATTTACATCTTTTTTGATCGTCCAGGCTAATGGCCAGCCTTCGCGGTGACATTTTTTGTGCAACATTTTTAGAGGTGGTTGAGGCTGGCTGAGCCAATTCGATTCTCGATTCCACGAGTCTCGGCCGGATTCCCCGTCCGAAGGAGTTCACACTATGGCTGTGGATCTATCGCCCTTCATGGACTAGCCCCGCGGACAGCGGCCATCCGGCAAGCCAAGGAACGCGCCGAGCAGGGCATTGGCAGCCTGCGGTTCTTCGAAAGGCGTCCAGTGGCCCACGCCCGGGAGCATCGCCGAGGTCAGGTTACTTGCCTTGGCGCGGGCCCGCATGGCGAGGGTGGGGGCAAAGGTCTTGTCCTCGCTGCCCTCGATCAGCAGCACCGGCATGGTGATCGGGCCCGAGCGCCCTGGCCAACCGCTGCGGGGTCTGGCTGCATCAAAGGGCGGAATGTTCGCGCGGTACCACGCGATGCCGGCGTCGATCGCTGCCGGGCTGGATAATGCGCCGCGGAACAACTCGCCTTCCTCGGTCGTCAAGACGCCTTCCGCTATTGCGCGGCCATAGGCGGTCTCGAACAGGGTGGACGGCACATTGAGCCGCTCGATGCTTTCACGGTTCAGCGCCTGGAGGCGCGGCACGTAAGCCGAGGCGGCACGCTGCGCCGGGTCGTCAGCCAGCATGTCGAGAAACAGGTCATAAGGTGGAGCGCTGAATACGGCGAGCCGGTCAAGCCGCCGCGGTTTCCACTGCGCATAGGACCATGCAAGCGCACCGCCCCAGTCATGTCCCACCAACGTGACTTTCTCACCCTCTGCCAGCGCCGCAATTGTGCGGTCAAGCTGCCGCGCGAGGCGCGCCACCCGGTAGTCAGCATCGCGCGCAGGACGTCCCGAAAAGCCTGACCCTGGCGCGTCGATCGCGATCATTCTCCGGCAGGCGCCGAAGGCCTCCATCTGGTCGAACCACACATACCAGAAACTGGGAAAGCCGTGGACGAGAAGCACGGGCGGCCCGTCACCCGTGGAGACATAGTGAATGCGGTCGTCGCCCTTGCCGATGAAACCTTCGGTATAGGGACGGCTGCCGACGCGGTTGGCATGGATGACTGCGGGATCTGCGGCAGCCGCCACTGCTGACAGTCCGGCGACCAAGGCAGCAATAAAGTGCCGCGCCAGCCCAGTGATCCGCATTGACACCCCCTTTTTATTGCAATATTCGTCAATAGCAGAGGGAGAGGTCAATGTCACTAAGGTTTGCAGGGGCTTTGGCTGCAAGTCTCCTGATCGCCGGCTGCGCGCCGTCGGAAAGCGAAACCAAGCCCGATGCCGCATCCTCACGTAGCGGCCAGGCCGAGCTTGGCGAAAGCCTTTATCTCACCCATTGCAGCAGCTGTCATGACAATGCCACGGGCGGTGCCCCTGTCCGGGCTGCCATCGAGAAGCGCAGTACGGCCTATATCAAACAAGCTCTGACTACAGGGGTGATGAAGGCGCAAGGCTCTTCGCTCAATCCCTATGAAATCGCGATCCTCGCGGATCATCTCGGGACTGATGCCCCGCCGCAGGTGGTGGCGGGAAAACGATGCGAAGGTCGTCTGGCGGTGTCGGGCGCGCCGCTCTGGAACCGCTGGGGCAACGGCCTGTCCAACGCGCGTTACCAGCGCCAGACTGCGATCACACCCGCCAATGTCGGGCGACTGGAGCTTGCCTGGGCCTTTGGCTTCCCCGAAGCGCAGCGCGCCCGTTCGCAACCTGCGGTAACCGAAAAGGCTGTGTTCACCGGCAGCCAATCGGGACGAGTCTATGCGCTTGACCGGATGACGGGGTGCATATGGTGGACGTTCGATGCCAAGGCCGAAGTGCGCAATGCGCCCGTCCTCGACGTCGATGCCGCGGCTGGCGCGACGTTGTATTTCGGGGACTTCGACGCGTATGTTTATGCGGTCGATGCCCAAACCGGCAAGCTGCGCTGGACCACATCGGTGCGCGACCATCCGGACGGCACGATCACGGGCAGCCTCGCGCTGCATGGCGGTCGGTTGTTCGTGCCCATGTCCTCCACCGAAGTCCTGAGCGCCTTCAATGAGGATTACGAGTGCTGCACGTTCCGCGGCGGCGTGACGGCGCTCGATGCGTCGGATGGCAGCCGGGTGTGGCGCTGGTATTCGGTCGACAAGCCCGTCAAACACAAGGGTGGCGAAACAGCGCCAAGCGGCGCGCCGGTTTGGGGTACCCCCACGGTCGATCCGGCGCGCGGGCTGCTGTATGTAGGCACGGGCGAAAACTACTCCTCCCCTGCCAATGGCCAAAGCGATGCGATCATCGCGATCGAGCTTGCCACCGGACGCAGCAAATGGGTGATGCAGGCCACCACGGGGGATGCATGGAACGCGGCATGCGGCACAGGGCAAAGCGCCAATTGTCCGGCCGAGGATGGGCCAGACTTCGATTTCGGCGCGCCCCCGATGCTGGTGAAAGCGGGCGCTCGGGACATTCTGCTCGCGGGGCAAAAATCCGGCGAAATCTTCGCGATCGATCCAAACAAAGGAGGCGTGCTCTGGCGCCAGCGGGTCGGGCGCGGCGGGTTCAACGGTGGTATTCACTGGGGCATGGCAAGCGACGGCAAAACACTGTTCGTGCCAATTGCCGACACGCCCGGTAGCCGTTTCGCCAAGGGCGATCCGCGCCCCGGCATCCATGCATTCGACGTCGCTACGGGCCGCCAGCTGTGGTCGCGGATCGAAAAACTGCGCTGCGCGGAATTCTCCTTCGCTTGCATCACCGCACTATCCGCTCCGGTGACGCTGATCCCCGGGGTGGTGTTCGGCGGAGGGCATGACGGGCGGTTGGTTGCCTATGCCGCCAAGGATGGCGCAGTGCTGTGGAAGACCGACACCAACCGTGCCTTTGCCACCGTCAACGGGGTTAAGGCCAAGGGCGGTACGATCGACGGCCAGGGCCCGGTGGTGGCGGGGGACATGGTGATCGTGAATTCGGGATACGACAAGTTCGGCGAGATCGCGGGCAATGTGCTGTTGGTCTATCGCCTCAAGGGAGCCGACTGATGATACGACCTGCCTTTACCGCACTCGCCAGCATATTGCTGGCAAGCTGCGCAGCGACCACTGGCACGGCTTCGCCGGGTGCTGCGGCAGCCGCACCTGTCCCGGTGATCGCAGGGCCGATCAAGGGCGTCCATCATATCGGCATCACCGTCAGCGACATCGGCGACACGCTCGCCTTCTACAGCCGGTCTGTGCCTTACGAGCTGGTCGAGCGGCGGATGGTCGATGCTGATGTTTTTCCAGCAGACGTCTTGAACAAGCGCCAAGGCAAGATCGAGATCGCGCTGGTGCGCACGCCCACCGTCTTCCTGCAGCTGATCGATATCGATCCCGAAGCCAAGGCCGCGCCCGAACGCCGCCCGGTGATCGGGCCGGGCTATACCCATATCTGCTTCCAGTCGCCTTCGACGGCGCCGAAATACGACGTGTTCAAGGCCAATGGCCTCGCCATGCTGTCGCGCGGAGACGGGCCTGTCGATCTGGGCGGATACGGGGTGACCTATGCCTATGGCTTCGATCCTGACGGCATCATGATCGAGATGGAGCAGCTGACGCCCGAGGTGATAGCTGCGCACGGCGAGCTTGGAACCAAGCGGATGCGCTTTCCTGCCTGGGCAACGCATATCGGCAATGTCACCGGCGACAAGGAGCAGATGGTGGCGTTCTACTCCAAGGTCCTGGGCCATGGCCCACGCCGCGAGCTGCCGCCGACCCGGCGCCAGACCTTCGACGAGATTGCCGATATCGACGGCATTGTCGCGGCTGCGAGCTGGTTCGACGTCGGCAATTTCGAGCTGGAGTTCTGGCATTACGTCGAACCGCGCACGCCGAAGGGGACGGGTGCGCGGATGATCGAGACGATCGGTTACAATGCCATCGTGTTCGAGACCGACGATCTTGCCGCCACGCTTGCCCGGCTGGAACGCGAGGGCGTGCGCTTTGCCGGCAAGACGTTCGAGCTGGGCGGGTGGCGGGTGCGCTATGCCCGCGACCCGGAAGGCAATCTCATCGCATTCCAGCAGAACATCGGCGCCGGTGCAGCCCGTTCGATTGACGACATGCTGTGGCTGAAGGACCGGGCGCCGCAATAAGTTGCCATCTGGATTGGTGCGGCCAGTCTGCTAGGCTTGGCCCATGACCGTTGTCGCCACCAAGCGCAGGACCCGGCTCGCTCCGGAAGAGCGGCGTTCGCTGATCCTTGATCACGCGGCCGACATGATTGCGCGCGAGGGGATCGCCGAGCTTTCGATGGAGGCCATAGGGCGCGCGGCCGGGGTCAGCAAATCGCTGGTCTACAACTACTTCCCCAATCTCCAGATCTTGCTCAGCGAGCTGCTCGAACGTGAACTGAAGCGGCTGCGGCGGCTTCAGAGCGAGGCGGTCAACAAAGCCGGAACCTTCGAGGGGATGGTACGGGCCACCACCCACGTCTACCTCACCTATATCGAGGAGCGCGGGCTGATCATCGAGCGGCTCCAGCAGGAGCCATCGATCAGCGATCTGCATGATCCGACCGAATATGGCCGCGATACGGCAGTCGAATTTCTCGCCGCGATCATTGAACGTCATTTCGACCTGCCGCCCGACGTTGCGCGGGCGGCGACCGACATCAGCTTCGGCCTTCCGGCTTCTGCCGGAGCCTATCTGCTGCGCACCGGGATGGACCGACAGCAGCTTGAGGACATCACCGTCTCGATGATCCTGGGATCGGTGACGTCGCTCAAGACCGATTTTGCCGCGCGCCGCAAACCGCTTTGGGACGGCCGGTCTGCGGATTAGCGGGCGCGGCAGGCTACATCGGGAAGATCGACTGCCCCCCGTCGATCACCAGCGAGTGGCCGGTGACATAGCGGCTCGCCGGCCCAGCCAAGAACACCGCAGCTCCGGCCATGTCGTCGACCGTCCCAAGCTTGCCCGAAGGAGTGCGCCGCAGGCAGGCATCCTGGAACGCCTTGGGTGTGTTGAGGCTCATTTCGGTTGCAATAAATCCCGGCAGGATCGCGTTCGCGCGAATACCCGCGGGGGCCAGCTCCACCGCGAGCGAGCGTACCAGGCCCGAAACGGCCGCCTTCGTTGCCGAATAGCCGCCCCCTGGCACGCCCAGCAGCGCTGCGACCGACGAGGTGACAACAAGACTTCCGCCGCTCCCTTGCGCCATGAACTGCCGCGCGGCTGCCTGGAAAGTGTAGACCACGCTGTTGACGTTGAGGTCGAGCGTGCTTTGCCAGTCCCCGGGAGAGAGTTGAGTGAAAGGCTTTCGCACGCCCGACCCGCCGGCATTGGCAAAACAGCTGTCAAGCCGGCCAAAGCGAGCGATCGTCAGTTCCATCGCCACCGAGACCTGTTCCGGGTCGGTGACGTCGCAGACGAAATCTGCCACGTCTGCCCCGATGGCCTTGATCGCATCGCTCGCTGCCCGGTTGCGCTCGGCATTCCGTCCCCAGATCGCGACGCTGGCCCCGGCGCCCGCAAGCCCTCGGGCCATCCCGATCCCGAGGCCACCATTGCCGCCTGTGACAAGGGCAACATGGCCGGTAAGGTCGAACAGCGACGGCTGCGAAGCCGCCACACCGTCGATCGGCGCGTCCATCAGAAGCCGACCCTGACGTTCACCCCATAGACCCGTGGATCGAGCAGGAAGGCGCTGCGGAAGCTTCCGACCAAATTGGAGTTTGTCTCGAGGAAGGTGATGTCGTCGTTGTTCTGGACGTTCTTCACGTAGAAGATGACTGCCAGGTCACGTGCATCGTTGACCACTTGAAGCTGCAGGTCGAGCTGTTCCCAGCTACCGACCCGGTCAGCCGGTACGTTGAACTCGCGCGAGAAGAACCCAGTCTGCGAATAGTAATCGACGCGCGGGACAAGCGCCCAGCTGCCGGTGACCGGGATGCTGTACTCTGCCGCCAGCTTGAGCGTGCGGCGCGGGGCATTGGGCAGCTCGTTGCCCTTGATCTGGAAGAACGCTCCCCCGCGCGAGGGATCGGAGGAGAGGAAGCTGCTGCGGATGTCGGTCTTGAGCAGACCCAGCGCGCCTTCGAGCCGGAGGCCTTCAAGCGGTGTCGCCACCGTTTCCAGCTCGAAGCCTTGCACGCGGCTGTCCGGGATATTGACGTTCGTCGCGAGCGTGCCGACGATGTTGCCGACGATCAGGTTCTTGTAATCGTAGCGGAAGAGTGCTGCGTTAAGGGTTAGTTTGTCCTTGAAGAGGGTGTTCTTGGAGCCCAGTTCCCACGAGTCGATGTACTCGGAATCGAAGGTCGGCGTGCCGACGTTGCCGGGGTTGAACCCGCCCGATTTAAACCCGCGCGAGAAGGTCAGATAGAGATTGTTGTCCGGCGTCGGCTGCCAGCTGACGCTGCCGCGCCCGGTCCATGCATCGAAAGAGGCCTTACCGTTGAACACCTGGCCGAGCACGAAAGTGCCGCTGGCGGTGCTGATGGTCTTGTCGTCCTGGGTGTAGCGCAATCCGCCCAGCACCTTCAGGGTTGGGGTGATATCTACATAGACCTCACCGAACACCGCCTTGGAGGTCACCCGCGCTCCGCTGGTCACGCCGGCGGCGACGAAGCCATTGGTGCGGTTCGCCGGCATGTAGGTGAGGACGCTGCCGCTGCTGTCGGCCTTGAGATAATAGCCCCCAACGAGGAAGTTTATCGCACCCGAGAAGTCAGAGGCGAGGCGCAATTCCTGACTGAACTGGTCCCGCGCGCCGTCGCCGTATTGCGCTGAGCGCCAGTCCGCAGACGAGATCGTCTGGCCTGGCCCGATCAGGTAGGTCAGCACACCGTTGCCCCCGGCTGAGGGGGCGCTAGGGTTGAAGGCGTTGGGACGGGTGCCCTGATCGAAGTCGCGCACCGAGGAGTTGTCGCCGTCGCGGTAGCCGGTCACGGATGTCAAGCGCAGGCTCTCGCCAATGTCCTGGTTGATCTCGAGCGTGGCGAGGAAGTCCTCAGCCTTTTGCTCGGGCAAGACGTCGATGCGCACCTGCCGTAGGTCGGCCGGGTTCTGGCTGAACGTGCCAGGGCGCACGATGTTGGGGAGCAGGAAGCGGTCGATCAGGAAGTTGGTCTGCGGGAAGTTGGTGCTGACCGAGTTGGGCGAGCAGCCGAAGGTCGCATCAGGCGTGCACAGTGTCTTGACCGCATTGGCACGGTTGCTGTCTTCCTTAAAGTAGGTGACTACCGCGTCGATCGTCGTTCCCGAACCGCTATCGAAACGGGCGCTGCCGCGCAGCGTGAACTGGTCACGGCCGTCGATGCGCGAGCCATCCTCGAGGTTGCGCGTATAGCCGTCACGGTTGAGATAGTGCCCGGCAAACCGCAAGCCGAAGCCCTCGGTAATCGGCACGTTCACCGCACCTTCGATGCGACGCCCGTCAAAGTTCTCGACCTGAGAGCTCACGTAGCCTTCGAACTCATCGGTGGGCTTGTGGGTGACGAAATTGATCAGGCCGCCGGTAGTGTTACGCCCGAACAGGGTGCCTTGCGGACCGCGCAGCACTTCAACCCGTTCGAGGTCGAAGAATTCACCGAAGGTGCTGCCCTGCTGCAGGAACACGCCGTTGATGAGAACGCCGATGTTGGTGTCGTTGGAACCACCGAAGGACTGCGACCCGACCCCGCGGATCGTGAGGTTGCGGTTGGCCGATAGGATAACGTTCGGCGCATTGAACTGGAGGTCGAGCGCGTCCTCGATGCGGGCAGCGCGGATGTTCTCGCCGGTGAGGGCGGTGATGGCAATCGGCACCTCCTGCACGTTTTCCTCGCGCAGCTGCGCGGTCACGATGATGACGTTTTCGCTTTGCTCGGCGGCCTCGTCAGCCTCCTGAGCGAAGACGGGCTGGCTGCAAAGCGCAGCAAGCGGCAGGGCCGAGATGGCCGGGAACAGCTTTTTCATTGGTATCCTCCCCTCGTTATGGGAAGGGAGATGGCATTTAGTGGACTAAACGTCAATAGGCACCCCGTTGGGAGTCAAAAACTGCGTATTCTCCCCGGATAATCGCGATTTTACGGCATCATCCGTCATTATCGTCCGTAGCTCTCCCTGGCTGATGGAGTGCGCCACATGGCCCGGCGCGAGTGGTCTGCAAGGACAGCTCAACGTTTTCTGATCAACCGCTGAGGCTCGACTCGACCACACTGGCATTGCCGAGCCAAACGAGCTCGCTTTGCGCAGCGCGGAACGCAAGGCCGGCGGCCTAGCATTCGGCCCGTTCGCTCGGGGTTCACTGGGACGGTTGGACAAGCGCTGATTGTCGGCTTCTAACAAAACCAGACATATGGCTGATCTTGGGAAACGACCGCTAAGTCCCACAAGCCGCCGCTCCGCCCTTTTTTAGAAACCCAAACACAGTCAGAACGGGTGGCGGCATTGGTTGGCGGGGTGGCAGTCTCTAACATATTGAACACGAACCGTTCTGAGCAAATTGGGCCGAAAATGTTCGGATCGTGTTCGGATTTTCAGATGGCAAAATAATTATCTGATATAAATGCGAAATATCATCGATCCGAATCTTGCCAAGGTTGGGGTCGAGGGTTCGAATCCCTTCGCCCGCTCCAGTATTCCGACATCTGCGGAACCTTTTTGCCTTCGGGCTCCTGGCCATAGGACACCCGCTAGCGTGATCGCTCGCCCCGGGTTAATCGAGGTCCTCAGCGCCGGCCCATTGCGCTGACCGCGTTGGGGAGGATGGTGGTGGAAACACTCAGAACCGATGACAGCCGTTTTGCCGGCCTGCCGGGCTATCCCTTCGCGCCCCATTATATCGATGATCTGGCTGGATATGAGGGGCTGCGCGTCCACTATCTCGACGAAGGACCGCGTGATGCGGCGGTGACCTTCCTGTGCCTGCACGGCCAGCCTGCCTGGTCCTATCTCTACCGCAAGATGATCCCGGTGTTTGCCGGAGCAGGGCACCGGGTGATCGCGCCGGACCTCTTGGGCTTTGGCCGTTCGGACAAGCCGGTGGACGAGGCGGTCTATACTTTCGCCTTTCATCGCGGGATGCTGATGGCGCTGATCGCGGCGCTCGATCTCAGGAATGTCGTGCTGGTATGTCAGGACTGGGGCGGGATCCTCGGCCTGACCATCCCGCCCGGCATGCCCGAACGCTTCGCGCGCCTGCTGGTGATGAACACCGCCATTCCGGTCGGCCAGCCGGTAAGCGAGGGCTTTGCGAGCTGGCGGGCGTTCAACCGCAGCCGCCATGATCTGGATATTGCCGCGCTGTTCATGCGTAGCCAGCCCGGGCTGACGCAGGCGGAGGCGGCCGCCTATGCCGCGCCGTTTCCCGATGCGCGTTACAAGGCCGGTGTGCGCCGCTTCCCCGAACTCGTGATGACCGATCCCGGCATGCCCGGCGTCGCCGAGGCAAAGCGGGCGCAGCAATTCTGGCGCGAGGAATGGTCGGGCGAAAGCTTCATGGCGGTGGGGATGCTGGACCCGGTGCTCGGCCCCGAGGTCATGGCCGGATTGCGCGCCGGCATCCGTGGCTGCCCGCCGCCGCTGGAGGTGGCTGATGGGGGCCATTTCGTGCAGGAACGCGGGGACGTGATTGCCCGCGCGGCGTTGGCTGCTTTCGGGCTCTAGCGCACTTTCCGCCCGCCTTGCAGCAGTGCAGATTGATGCAAATCCGCCACAGCGCGGATGTTAAGTTGCGCCCGCAAGAGTCACCGTTCCGTCACAGATGAGCGCCGCTGTGGACGATTCTTCCGCATTATCAAGTCATCGGGCTGAATTTCTCAAGGCACTGTGATCATTACAGTTTTGTGAAACCAAGACGGCACCCCTGTTCGTCAACAAACTGTCACGCGCCCTCAATAGCGGCGCTGCAATTCATTCGAACACAGGGGAATAACTTGTCCAACACCGGATCTCTGCGCCTGCGCATTTCGCACAAGGCCCTTATGCTCGCCGCCGTTGCCACCCTTCCGCATACGGCCTTCGCCCAGAGCCAGACGCCGACTGAGGAAAAGCCCGAAGAAGCTCAGGAGATTGTCGTTTCGGGTGAGCGCCCGATCGCCGAATCCGAAGCCGCCGCGCTGCGCATCCAGCGCCTTTCGGACAGCCTTGTCTCGGTTCTCTCGGCCGACTCCGTGGGCCGCCTGCCGGACCAGAACATCGCCCAGGCCACCGGCCGCCTGCCCGGCCTCGCGGTCGAGCGTGATCAGGGCCAGGCCCGCTACATCTCGATCCGCGGTGCGCCGAACTACTGGACCTCGCTGAGCTTCGACGGGATCAACGTTGTCAGCCCCGAAGGCCGCGATGCGCGCTTCGATTCGATCCCCTCGGCGATCGCCTCGCAGGTCATCGTCTCCAAGGCGGTGACCCCGGACATGCCGGGCGAGACCGTCTCGGGTAACGTCAACATCATCACCCGCTCGGCCTTCGACTACAAGGGTCTGCGCGTGCTGGGCAAGGCTGGCGCCGGCATCGCCGAACTGGGCGACCGCAAGGAATATGAAGCCAACCTCGTGGTGTCGGACCGCTTCGACGTCGGCGGCGGCGAGATCGGCGTGCTGGTCTCGGGCAGCTACTACGAACGCAACATGATCACCGACAACTTCGAAGTCGACTACGAGCGGGTTTCGCAGGATCAGCGCCCCGGTGCCGTAAGCCGCTTCTGGGCGCGCGAGACCGAGAACAAGCTCTACCGCCTGACCCGCAAGAACTGGTCGCTCTCGGGCCGTCTCGACTGGCGTCCGGACGACGACAACCAGATCTCGCTGCGTTCGGTCTACACCATCTTCACCGACTACGAAGCGCGCGATAACTACATCTTCGACATGGATGACCGTCAGGGCGATCTCGTCGCCAACACCGCGCCCTGTTCGACCACTGTCAACCCGACGCCGACCACCACCGGCTATGCCGACGTCTGTATCGGCAATACGCCGCTGACTGGCACGGTCTACGGGATCGACATCAACCAGCGTTCGACCTTGCGCGCATTCGAGCAATCGATCTTCACCAACACCCTCGAAGGCAAGCATACCTTCGGCGACAGCGGTTTCCGGTTCGAATGGCTCGCCAACTACACCCGCTCGCGCGATGACCGTTCGGTCACCGGCGAAGCGCGCTGGAACAGCCCCTCGACCCGCACCCTGCGCCCGACCGTGGCCTATGACTTCACCAATCCGCTGCGCAACACGCCGCAACTCTTCACCACGCTCCAGCTCGCCACTCCTACCCGCTTCCAGGCTGGCACGGCGGTGACGGCGATCGACAACTTCAACAAGCCGCTGAGCGAACTGCGCGTCGGCGATTTCGTCGACGATACCGATGCCTATACCGGCCGCGCGATCCTCGCCTATGACACCAGCTTTGCGGGCGCCGATGCGACCTTCAAGGTCGGCTTCCAGTACGACCAGCGCACCAAGGAATCGGTCAACCGCCAGATCCAGCTGACCCAGGCGGCACAGTTCGCCACCGTCGGCATTCCGACCGACTACAACGCCTTCTCGATCGATCTGCCGTTCCAGGGCGCGATCCCGATGGGCTACACCTTCCGCTACTTCGACACCCGTCAAATGGAAGCCGTCTCCAATGCGGCGCGGGCGAATTTCGCCTTCAACCGCCTGACGGACGAGGACTACAATGTGCGCGAGCGCATCCTCGCCGGCTTCGTCATGGGCACGCTGCGCTACGACTGGGGCAGCATCCTCGGCGGTGTACGCGTCGAGCGGGTCGAGAACCGCGGTATCGCAAACTTGCTGGGCACCACGACGGTGATCAACGCCGAGAGCGCCGACACGCTGTTCTTCCCGAGCCTGCACGTGAACTACAATATCACACCCAACGGCAAGATCCGGGTCGGCTACACCACCGGTGCAGCGCGTGCGGATTACGATCAGCTGCGTCCCAACGTGCAGATCAACGACGCCAACGAGACCATCTCGGGCGGCAACCCGGCGGTCAAGCCCGAGCGTTCGTGGGGCCTCGACAGCTACCTTGAATGGTACATCGCGCCGCAGGGCTTCATGTCGATCGGCGTCTTCTACCGCGACGTGCGCGATGTGCTCTACACCGACCGCCGCACCTTCGGCTCGACTGCGCTGAATTTCGGCGGGGTGGACCGTTCGGACTACGTCTTCTCCGGCATCAACAACGCTGGTGAGGGGCGCATCTACGGCGTCGAAATGGCCGCCCAGCTCCAGCTCGAACCCTGGACCGAAGATCTCGGCCTGCCCGAATGGATGGGCGGCTTCGGCATCACCGCGAACCTGACGCTCAACGACAGCGAGGCGACCAAGCCTGCCTTTGCCGCCTCCGCGATCCCGGAGCGCAAGGTTCGCCTCCCGGGTACCTCGGACAAGGTCTACAACATCGGCGGCTATTACGAGAAGTACGGCCTCTCGGTCCGCCTCCAGTACCAGAAGCGCAGCGCCTGGCTCGACGGGATCGCCAATGATCTCACCGACGCGGGCGACACCTACTGGGCCGCGGATGACGAGATGGACTTCTCGGCGCGCTACGCCATCAACCGCAACTTCGAAGTCTATTTCGACGCTTCGAACCTGCTCGATCAGCAAGGCCGCCGTTTCTCGGAGCCGGGCAACCTGCTGACCGCGACCGGCACCCCGACGCCGTTCACCGACGATCTGACGATCGAATACGAGCGCTTTGGCCGCCGCTTCACCGGCGGTGTGCGCATCACCTTCTGATCCTTCGATCACGACAATCCCAATGGCTCGGTCGCGATGAGCGGCCGGGCCATTTGCTTTCGGTCCTGCCTCAAGGCACGTTTCGTCGGATTTCGGCTTGCATTTGGCAGCGCGCTTGCTAACTGCACGATACGTTATCACATAAAAACGGGAAAACCTCGATGCGTCGCGTGCCCTCCCTTGCCCCCTCCCGCCTCGCGCTGGCCGCCGTGCTCGGCCTTGCCGTGACCGCCAGCCCGGCCTTTGCTGACGATGCCGCCCAAGCCGAGCCCGCACAGGCTGACGAAAAGGCGCAGGTCGAGGATGATCTGCACAACCGTCAGGGCGATGATAACGGCAACATCATCGTCAGTGCCTCGGGCCTCAAGGAACTTGACGTGCTCGCCGGCACCAGCGTGCTCGAAGCGCGCGATGTGCAGCGGCAGGCTGTGACCGGCCAGATCGGCGAATTGCTGACCAAACTGCCCGGCGTTTCCGCCACCAGCTTTGCTCCCGGCTCCTCGCGACCGATCCTGCGCGGCCAGCAGGGCGAGCGCGTGCGCGTGCTGGTCGACGGGGTCGGCACCTCGGACGTGTCGAACACCTCGGTCGATCATGCCACTACGATCGATCCGATCACGGTCGAGCGCATCGAGGTGCTGCGCGGTCCGGCGGTGCTGCTTTACGGCAGCCAGGCGATCGGCGGCGCGGTCAACGTGATCGACAAGCGCATCCCTACCCGGATGCCGGATGAAGACCTGCACCTCGATGCCTTCGCGGGCGTCGACAGCGCCAGCAACCTGCGCACCGGCGCGGCCTCGCTCGATGTCGGCATCGGTTCGAACCTCGTGTTCCACCTCGACGGATCGTGGCGCGACACGGGGAATATGGACATCGGCGGCTTCCAGCTCGCACCCGAGCTTCGCGAGGAGCTGCTCGAGGAAGCGGCCGAAAAGCAGGCCGACGGCGAACTCGACGAGGCGGCCGAATTCCGCGAAGCCGCCGAGCAGCGCGGTTTCGTGCCCAACAGCGACATGCAAAGCTGGACGGTCAACGGCGGGCTCGGCCTGATCCTCGGCCAGAGCACCTTCGGGGTCGCGCTCGGCTACTATGATACCGATTACGGCGTCATCAAGCGGCCGGGGCTGAAGCATGAACACGCCGCGCCCGTGCCGGGTGCGCCGGTCAAGGAAGAGGAGGACGAAACCGTCCGCATCGGCCTCGAACAGCTGCGCGCCGACTTCAAGGGTGACATCTATCTGGGCGAAGGCACGTTCGAACGGCTCAAGCTGCGGGTCGGCTATTCCGACTACACCCACACTGAATTCGAAGGCGACGAAGTCGGCACCACCTTCGATTCCAAGAGCGTCGAAGCGCGCGCCGAACTGGTGCAAAGCGCGGAAGGCTCACTGCGCGGTTCGTCCGGCATTCAGTATCTCCACCGTGATTTCTTTGCGGTCGGTGCCGAAGCCTATGTCCCGCCGAACCTGACCGACCAGATCGCCATCTTCACCTTGCAGGAATTCGGCACTGGCCCGATCCAGATCGAAGCCGCTGCGCGCGCGGAATTCACCAATGTCGAGGCACAGACGCTAGGCATCGAGCGCGATTACGACACCTTCTCGGGCGCGCTCGGCGTGGTCTACGAAGGAATCGAGGGCGTGCGTATCGGCCTCAACGGCTCGCGCGCCGAACGTGCGCCCAGCGCGGAAGAGCTGTTCTCCGACGGCCCGCATATTGCCACGCAGGCCTTCGAGATCGGCGATCCAAACCTCGACACCGAAAGCGCTTGGGGCGTGGAGGCCTTTGCACGGGGCAACATCGGTGCAGGCACCTTCAACTTCACCATCTTCCGCCAGTGGTTTGAAAACTACATCTTCCTAGAAGATGCCGGGTTCGAAGCGGACGATTTGCCCGCCTTCGAATATCTCCAGCAGGATGCCGACTTCTTCGGGATTGAAGCCGAGTTCAGCTATCCGCTGATCGACAATGACGGCTTCCGCCTGCTGACCGACCTTAGCGCCTCCTATGTCGAGGCCGAACTGGCCGACGGCACCGCCGTGCCGCGTATCCCGCCGCTGAGCTTGCTCGGCGCGCTCGAAGCCCAGACCCCCGCCTTCGATCTGCGCGGCGAAGTGCAGTGGTTCGACGATCAGGACCGTGTGACGGCCTTCGAAACCCCGACCGACGGCTTCACCCTGGTCAACGCGCTGGTCGCGTGGCGCCCGATCGAAAACAACCGCAACATCACGCTGCAGATCGCGGCCGACAATATCCTCGATGTGAATGGCCGTCGCCACGCCAGCTTCACCAAGGATTTCGTTCCGCTGATGGGTCGCAATTTCCGGGCTAGTGTGCGTCTGAGCTTCTGACGCACCAGCTTCTCCCCACCCCTGCTCCGGGTCGCAGGGCAGGGCCGCAGAGAAAGGGGCAGCGGGACGGGATCCTCGCTGCCCCTTTTTTCTTGCGCGTTCGATCAGTCCTCGATCGCGAAGGTCAGTTCGGCGTGCTCCTCGAGCCGCTTGACCAGGTCTTCGCCGAGGAAGGCGCCCGGCGTGCCGATCCCGCCGCCCTTGGTGCAGGACAAAAGCGCAATCCCGGTTTCCGAGAGCATCCGGCTGGTCGAGCCATAGCCCGGATCATAGCGGCCCTTGACGCCATATTGCAGCCGCTCACCGCCCGGCATGTCGGCGACGAACACCACGTCGTAAAAGCCGTTCTCGCGCTCTTCCTTGGTCGGGCCTTCGCCGGGCTTGGGGGGCTTGGCGCCGAAGGGGTTCTTCATGAACTCAACCGCTGCATTGGCCGCTGCCTTGCCGACATCGCCGGGGCTGGTCAGCATCATCTCGTCATACTGGAAACCGGTGCCGTAGGGGTGGCCGAGCAGGAAGTTGGTGCGGTGGACGTTCTTGGTGTTGATCGGCGCCATCACGAAAGGCGCGGACCACTTGCCGAGATCCTCCTCATAGCTCGGGATCATGCCCGAGGGCTGGTCCGGCCTGTCAAAGCCGGGGCAGAGCGCGAAGGGATTGCGCAGCACCCCGATCACCGAGACGTCCTTCGCCGCCGCCTTCATGGTCGCGCCAAGGCTTGCCGCGGTGCCGCCCGAGAAGGTGCCCTGCATCGCGCGGACACGGCCACGGATGCGCGGGGCGGGCTGGCCGAAGCGTTCGACGCAGGCCTTCTGGGTCATCATCACGCCGAGATCGAAGGGGATCGAATCGAAGCCCGACGAGAAGCAGATGCGCGCGCCCGAGGCTTCGGCAGCGGCCTGATGCTCGGCGATCTTCTCGGCCATCCATGCCGGCTCGCCGCACAGATCGGCATAGTCGGTGCCGGTCTTGACGCAGGCCGCGACCAGCTTGTCGCCATAGAGCTGGTAGGGGCCGACGGTGGTGAGAACCACGCGGGTGCGCTGGCACATGGCTTCGAGATCGGTGTCGTCATCGGCATTGGCGACCACCAGCGGGGTGCTCGCGGGTGCACCGATTTCGTCGCGCACTTCCTCCAGCTTGGCGAGGCTGCGGCCCGCCATCGCCCACTTGGGTGCATCGGCGCGGCCGGCATAGTGGTGCGCGAGATACTCGGCGACGAGGCGGCCGGTATAGCCGGTGGCGCCATAGACGATGATGTCGAATTCGCGAGGTGTGGTCATGGGGTTGCTTTCTCCGTTTTCGTCGGGCCTGTGCCGCTTCTTGTGAGCTTAGCGGCTTGGCAACCTGTTGGCTTTACTCTGCCGTGCGCCGAAAGGCCACGCAGGAGCACGGGCTTATGGATTTCTGGAAGTCGCAAACGGCGCGCGAGGACGAGAACGAAGAGCGGGACGATGCGCCCAAGCCGACGTTCCTCCAGAACCTTACCGAATTCGTGAAGGACGAGGCCAAGGATCAGGCGCTCTCCTCGGCCGTCGAATTCCTCACCGATGGCTGGCTTACCTATGAAGGCGGTGACGATGAAGACGAGGAACCGCAGCGCAAGAAGCAGCCCGAAGGCACCTTCGAGGAACGTCTGGCGCGCAGTCTGGCAGAACTTCAGTCGCAGCCGGTCGCACCGCCGCAGGAGGCACCGATCACCGCCGCGCCTGTGATGCCGGCAATCCCGGTGCAGTCACCCGTGCCTCCGGCACCGAGCTTTGCTGCCGCACGCCCGCTGCGTCCGGGGCCGGGGGGCTTTGGCCGCAAGGGCCTGTAACCGCGGTCCTAAAGGCGGGGCCCTAAAGGCGCGGCAACGTCACCCCGCGCTGGCCCATATATTTGCCCGCGCGGTCCTTGTAGCTCGTCTCGCAGCGTTCATTGCCCTTGAGGAACAGGAACTGGCACGCGCCCTCGTTGGCGTAGATCTTGGCCGGCAGCGGCGTGGTGTTCGAAAACTCCAGCGTCACGTGGCCTTGCCAGCCCGGCTCCAGCGGGGTGACGTTCACGATGATCCCGCAGCGCGCATAGGTGCTCTTGCCGAGGCAGATCACCAGCACGTCTTCCGGCACGCGGAAATACTCGACCGTGCGGGCGAGCGCGAAGCTGTTGGGCGGGATGATGCAGACGTCGGTCTCGCGGTCGACGAAGCTCCTGGGATCGAACTGCTTGGGATCGACCACCGAGCTATCGACATTGGTGAAGATCTTGAACTCGGGCGCGACGCGCGCGTCATAGCCGTAGGACGAGAGGCCATAGGAGATCACCCCGTCGCGCCGCTGGGCCTCGACGAAAGGCTCGATTATGCCGTGCTCAAGCGCCTGGGCGCGGATCCATTTGTCGGAGAGAATCGCCATGGAAGGAGTGATTGAACACAGGCTGCCGCAAGGCAAGCGTGAAGGCCGTTTCCTCCCCCTCTTTTGTCAGAGCTGCCGCGCCCGCAATTGCGGGTTGAGCGCGGCGATGTGGTTGAGCCATTTCTTCGGGCGGCGCAGCATGTCTTCGGGGTATTCGACCTTCAGGCCAACAATGCTCGCCATCCTGCCGACAAAGTGAATGCAATTGCGCTCGCTCAGGCTGTAGCGCTTGCCAGGCTCCATGCTCCATGCGCGCACTTCGCGGATGATGTCGTAATACTGCGCGTCGGTGAGCGTGATCGAGAAATGGTGGTTGGTGGAGCGCACATATTTCTCGTCCTCGCCCTCCACGAGGTGCTCGGCCCAGCCGCCGGTCGCGGCGGCGGCAATGGATTTCGGGGTGAAGCCGTAAGTCTCGTTCACCTTCTTGCCGTTGGCCTCCAGGGTTCCGTCGAGCAGAATGAAGGCGTGCGGGTATCGCCCCCAGAGCACCGATCCATTGAAGGAATGGAAGTGGATCTGGAGTTCGGCAAAGGCGGCCGAGCCCCACAGGAGCGCCAGCATCACCAGCAGATGCCTGGCCAGACGGGAGAGGTGTCGGGTCATGGGCGTGTATCTTCCATCAGCGCCGCCGCTTCGCAAGCCCGCATGAAGGTCCGGTTACGTCAGAGGCTCGCCAGCAGGCTGGCATTGCCCCCTGCCGCCGTCGTGTCGATCGTCATCACCCGCTCGGTCGCGAACCGTGCGAGGTAGTGCGGGCCGCCGGCCTTGGGCCCGGTGCCGGACAGGCCCTCGCCGCCGAAGGGCTGGCTTTCCACCACCGCGCCGATCTGGTTGCGGTTGACGTAGAAGTTGCCGACCCGGGCGTTGGCCTGCACGAAGCGGCGCGTTTCTGCGATCCGGCTGTGGAGGCCGAGGGTGAGGCCGAACCCTGTCGCGTTGATGTCCGCCACGACCTGTGCCAGCTCGCCCGCGCTGAAGCGCGCGACGTGGAGGACGGGGCCGAAATGCTCGTCGGTGAGCGCACGGATCCCCGGCACCTCGATGATCGTCGGGGCGACGAAGCAGCCGTGCTCTGCTCCCTCGGGCAGCGGCAGGCGGGTGACGGGATAGCCCTTGGCCGCGCAATCGATGATATGCGCTTCGAGCCGCGCGCGCGCCGCCTCGTCGATCACCGGGCCGACATCGGTGGCCAGATCCGACGGATCGCCGATGGTCAGCGCCTCGAACCCGCCGCGGATCATGTCGAGCATGCTCTCGGCGACATCTTCCTGGAGGTAGAGCACGCGCAGCGCCGAGCAACGTTGGCCGGCGCTCTGGAAGGCGCTTGCCACGACATCGCGCACCACCTGTTCGGGCAGGGCCGAACTGTCGACGATCATCGCGTTCTGCCCGCCGGTTTCGGCGATCAGCGTGACGATCGGGCCGTCGCGGCTGGCCAGCGCGCGGTTGATCGCGCGCGCGGTCGCGGTCGAGCCGGTGAAGGCGACACCGGCGAGGCGCGGATCGGCGGTCAGCAAGGCGCCGACTTTGCCACCGCCGGGGATCAGCTGGAGCGCCTCGGGCGGAATACCCGCCTCGTGGCACAGCTTCACCGCCAGCGCGGCGATCAGCGGGGTCTGCGGCGCGGGCTTGGCGAGCACGGTGTTGCCCGCCGCCAGCGCGGCCGAGGCCATGCCGATGAAGATCGCGAGCGGGAAGTTCCACGGCGCAATGGTCACGAACACCCCGCGCCCGTGCAGCGAGAGCGTGTTTTCCTCGCCCGTCGGCCCGGGCAGGTGCAGGGGCGCGGTGAACTGGCGGCGCGCTTCGGCGGCGTAGTAGCGCAGGAAATCGACTGCCTCGCGCAGTTCGAGCACGGAATCGAGCAGCGTCTTGCCTGCCTCGCGCTGGCAAAGGCTGAGGAATTCCGCCGAGTGCGCCTCGAACAGGTTGGCCGCCTCTTCGAGCAGTAGCGCGCGCTTGTCGCCGCCCAATGCGTCCCAGCCCGGCTGGATCGTTGCGGCTTCGGCAAAGGCTGCCGCAATCTCTCCTGCGGTGGCTTCGTGCACCGTACCGATGGTCTGCGTGCGATCATGCGGCGAGGTGATCGCCGTGGCGGGGCCCTTGGGCGCGGCGAAAAGGCTGGGGCCGGCGCTCCACTGGCGGGTTTCGAGCGCCTTCAGCTCTGCCAGCAGCGGCTCGCGCACCAGCGGATCGGCGAGATTGATGCCCGCGCTATTGGCGCGCGCGCCGAAGATCGCGTCCGGCAGCGGGATCGCCGGATTGCGGCGCGGCGCCAGCGCGGCAAGCTCCGCCACCGGATCGCCGACCAGTTCCTCGGCCGGAATCCCGGCATCGCCCATACGGTTGACGAAGCTGGTGTTGGCGCCGTTCTCCAGCAGGCGGCGCACCAGATAGGCGAGCAGCTCCTTGTGCCCGCCCACGGGGGCGTAGATCCGCACCGGGGTGCGCTGGTTGCCTTCGAGCGCGTGGAGCGCGTCGTAGACTTCCTCGCCCATGCCGTGGAGGCGCTGGAATTCAAACGCGCGTGCGTCGGCAAGCTCCTTGATCGCGGCAATCGTATAGGCGTTGTGGGTCGCGAATGCTGGCCGGATCACATCGGCATGTTCGAACAATCGCGCCGCGCAGGCGAGGTAGCTGACATCGGTCGCGACCTTGCGGGTGAACACGGGGTAGTCGGTGGTGCCGCTCACCTGTGCGAGCTTTACCTCGCTGTCCCAATAGGCGCCCTTGACCAGCCGCACGAACAGCTTGCGCCCGTGCCGGCGGGCGAGCTTTCCGGCCCAGTCGCACACCCAGATCCCGCGCTTCTGATAGGCCTGGATGGCGAGGCCGAAGCCCTCCCAGCGGGTGCCGTCGGCGCGGCGGAACAGGTCATCATCGGCGACCAGTTCCTCGATGATGTCGAGACTCAGTTCGATCCGCTCGGCCTCCTCGGCGTCGATGGTGAAGTGGATGTCAGCATCTCGCGCCTTCACCGCGAGGTCGCGGATCACCGGTACCATCGCCGCCTTGGCTTCGTCTGCATGGAAGATATTGTACTTGGGGTGCAGCGCCGAGAGCTTCACCGAAATCCCCGGCGATCCTGCAACCCCCGCGCCCGCCTCGCGCGCGAGCCGCGTCAGCGCGCTTTCGTAGGCTTGCCGGTATTTCTCGGCGTCGGCAAAGGTCATCGCCGCCTCGCCGAGCATGTCGAAGCTGTGGGTGATGCCCCGCGCGCGTTCGGGCGCGGCGCGCTTCAGCGCCTCGTCGATGGTGCGGCCGAAGACGAACTGGCCGCCCAGAATCTTCATCGCCTGCGCCGTGGCGGTGCGGATCACCGGCTCGCCGAGCCGGTTCATCGCGCGTTTGAAGGCGCTCCCGAGCCCCTTCTGCCGCGCATCGGGCGGATCGAGCACTTCGCCGGTCAGCATCAGCGAGAAGGTCGCCGCGTTGACGAAGGTCGAGGTGCTTTCGCCGAGATGTTCGCCCCAGTCGATCTGGCCGATCTTGTCCTTGATCAGCGCGTCGGCGGTGGCCGCATCGGGCACGCGCAGCAGCGCCTCGGCAAGACACATCAGCGCGATGCCTTCCTCGGTGTCGAGGCCATATTGCTGGAGGAAGGCGTCGATCCCGCTCGCCTTCTTGCCGCGGGCACCCTCGATCAGATCGATCGCCAGCCGTGCTGCCGCTGCATGCACCTTCGCCGCCGGGGCGGCCTGTTCGAGCCGCTCGGCAATGCAGGCCTCCTCGTCCTCGGCATAGGCGCGGCGCAGATCGGCGCGATCAATGGCGGGCGGGGTGGCAGCATCAGCCATATCTGGTTTCACCTGAAACGATTCGGAGCACTGAGCGGCCCTCTGAACGCCCAGAGGCTGCGCTTCAAGCGCCCTCTTTGCAACCATGGGTGCGGTGCGCCTTGATTGGGCCGCGGGTGGCGGTTAGCGTAAGTGGCTCACGGGGGACCGACGCGATGCGCATGTTCTGCTTCCACTGCCGCGACGGAGAGGACGGAGGACGCCTGCGCGCGATCCATCGTCCGGCCCATCTCGATTTCATCCACGCCAATGCCGATCATTTCGTGATTGGCGGCCCGCTGAAGCGCGCCGATGGCCTCATCATCGGCTCGCTGTTGATCGTGAAGGCCGAGGACGAGGCGCAGGCGCGCGAGATCCTTGCGCCCGATCCCTACCTCACCGGCGGGGTGTGGCAGTCGATCCGGGTGGACGAGTTTTCGCCCCTGCTCGGAGACTGGGCCTAGCGCCTATTCGCAAAGCCCCGCCGCCCGCTCGGCAAGGCCCTTCAGGCCCTTGCACTTGGGCTTGCGCGGCTTGGCCTCTTCGGCGGGCTGCGCGGTGCTGCCGCCGCTGCCACCCATGCCGCCCATGTCTTCCATCCCCGGGATCAGCATGGTCGAGGAACGGAAGCGCACGCGCGCGATCCATTCGGGATTCCACGGCTTTTTGGTATCGGCCGGGCGCGGAGGATAGGCGAAATCGGCCTGTGGGCCATAGGCTTGGAGGCTCACCATCAGGCCCTCGCCTGCCGCCTTGACCACTTCTGCGGGAACCGTGCAGTCGCGTTGTTCGGGCGGCATCACCGTGCCTGCCGCGATCAGCTTGCGCACCCCGGCAGGCGAGATCCAGTCCCACAGCGGTCCGCCGAAGGCCTGATTCTTGGAGGAAGCCCACCACACCATCTCGACCGGCGTGCCGCCGCGTCCGGTATCCTTCGCGCCCATCGCCCAGGCGTAATAGCCGGTCGCCTTTTCCAGCCCGGTCCACGCCAGCTTGCTGCCGCCTGCGGGCGTGGCGGTGGTGCCGGCAGAAAGCGCGGGCATGAAATCCTCGCCCAGGGTGAAGGCGATTTCCTTCGAATAGTTCGCTGCGATCCGGTGTGCGCCGAGCAGCGAGGCATTGGCGGGCACCTGCTTGCGGTCGGAGCCATTGGGCCAGTTGGTATAGGTGCGGCTGTTGGCGAGGGTTACCTGCCAGTCCTCGGGCAGATCGACCCCGCCCATGAGCAGGCCCGGTGGCATCTGTCCTGCGGCGATCTTGGCGAAGTCGATCACCACCGGCTGGCCCTTGGGCGCGCGCTCGCCGCAGCCCCAGTAGAGCAGCAGCCGCCCGCTCGGCCGTTCAAAGCGGGATTCGCCCCCGATCTCGTCTTTCGGGGGCGGCAGCAGCTTTACCGAGGCACCGAGGCCCGCGCCCTTCGGCATGAAGTGGTTGGCTTCGGGCTTGGGGGCGGTTGTGCCTGCGCCGTGGTGCAGATCGAGCGTGCGGACGGCCTGCGGCGGGCCGCCGCGCATCATCCCCATCATCGCGCCGAGGCCGCCGCCTCCGCCGCCGCCCATCATCGCGCCCATGCCGCTCATGGTGGCAGCATCCATCGCATAGCGCACTGGCCCGGGTGCGGCGGTTTGCGAAAGGGCGGTGGCCGACAGCAGTGCCGCGGCGGTGCCAAGACCGCCGAGCAGCATCAGACCCGAAACAGACAGACGCATAGTGATTCTCCCTCCCCAAGGTGGGAGGGAGAATATCACATTCTGTGCCGCGTCACCCGCTTTCGTATAATGCGATCAGCGGCAGCGCGGATGGTTGTGAATGTCGACGATGCTGTCCACCCGGCCATCGGCGACGGCCATCTGGATGCACTGACGCGAGCTCTCGCGGAACCATATGGTGTAGGCGGTCGAACCCGAACGGAAGCCGTCGACGTTTCTGAACCCGCGCTGGCGCAGCGTGTTCTGTGCGCCCGGTGCGCGCGAGCCGTTGAGATCGGCAAAATCGGCCCAGGATCCACCCGAGCCGCCCCAGCCACCCCCCGAACCGCCGCCGGGACGCTGCGGGTAGCTCTGCCAATCGGTGACGCGCAGATAGCGGTCGCGCGCCCAGCCGCGGGTGCGGTTGTCGAGCGTCGTCACATCGCACCAGACCTCGCCATTATAGCGGTCGCAGCCATAGTTGCGCAGCAGCGTGCCTTCGCGGAATTCGCCGCGCACCCGCGAATTCTTGTCCGGATCGCGGAAGATGCGCAGGAAGCCTGACTGGGTGTTGCGGACTTGGACCTGCTGCCAGTCCTGATTGTACTGTTCGCGGTGCCGGTCCTTGTCCTTGCCGGCAAAGAGCAGCGCGCCGATCGCCACCGCACCGATTGCGGCAGCCGCAATCGCGCCGTCATTGTTCGAATTCTTGCCGCAATCCGACGTCTTGGCATCGTTGATTGCCGCGACCCGTCCCTGCGAGACCCTGACGACGATGCAGTCCTTGTCGCCCCGGTGCCACCAGTAGGTGCTGCTGGTATTGTTGCTCTTGTCGCCGGAAATGAACTCGAAACCGCGGTTCGTGAGCTGGGTTTCCGCGCCGGTGCCCGAAGCGCCGATCAGATCGCGCAGGCTGTCCGCCTTTTTCGCCGCAATCGGCGCCGCCGTCATTGCCGTTACCGCAATCGCAGCCGCAGCACATTTCAGCCTGTAGTTCCGCATGGATATCCCCTCCCAAGCAGCCATCCACCCCAAGGGGGGGGATGGCGATTCGTCCCTCGCTCGGAAGGCTATCATCGAATCGCCTGATCGCGAAGCGGCGGTGCGAGGCCTATCCGAGCAGGCGCCCTGCCACCGCATCGAGCCGTGCCATCACGGCGGGGTCATGCTCGTCGGGTGCGGTGATCACGGCATCGTCGAGCGCGGTGTCGATCGGGGAATGCTCCCGGGTCTTGGGCAGGCCGGCGATGAAGTTGGCGACCATCGCCCGCGCGAGCGCGCCATTGCTCTGCATCTGCGCGATCACCTCGGCCACGTCGACCGCCTCGCCATCCCGCCAGCAATCGTAATCCGTGACCATGCCGACCAGCGCATAGGGCAGCTCCGCCTCGCGGGCCAGCTTGGCTTCGGGCATCGCCGTCATCCCGATCACGTCCGCGCCCCATTGGCGGTACATCCGGCTTTCGGCGCGGGTGGAGAATTGCGGGCCTTCCATGGCGAGATAGGTGGCACCCACGGCGACCTTGCCCTTGGCCTTGCTGACCGCCTTGGCCGCCATGTCGGACAGGCGCGGGCAGACCGGATCGGCCATCGAGACATGGGTCACGAAACCGCTGGTGTAGAAGGTGCTGGGGCGGTGGACGGTCCGATCGATGAACTGCTCGACCACCGCAAAGCGCCCCGGCTCCAGCTCCTCGCGCAGGGAACCGACAGCCGAGATCGCGAGGATATCGGTGCACCCGGCGCGCTTGAGCGCATCGATATTGGCGCGCGCATTGAGCTCGGTCGGCGAAATCGGGTGGCCGCGGCCATGGCGGGGGAGGAAGCGCACCTTCACCTCGCCGATGCGGCCGCACAGGATCTCGTCCGAGGGATCGCCCCAGGGCGTGTCGATCGCGATCCACTGCGCGTCCTCGATGCCGTCCATCGAATAGAGGCCCGATCCGCCTATGATCCCGATGCACCATTCGCTGGCCATGCGCCGCTCTTGTCCTTTGCTCGTGGTGGGTAAGAATTAGGTCAGATCGAAGGGAGTGGGCAAGGCCTTGCGGACGATCCGCTCGGCCGCAGCGAAGGGCCCGGCGATCGAAGGACGCGCCTGCATGGCGGCAAAGTGCGCGGCAAGGCCGGGCCAGCGGTCAAGCGGGGTCGCGGCCACCAGCGACACCTGCATCAGCACGCAGGCCACGGTGATGTCGGCAATCGACAGCGCATCGCCGGCGAAGAATTCCTGCCCGCCAAGCCGCGCTTCCAGCACATCGAAGATCGGCGGAAGCTGGTTCGCCCAGGTCTCGCGCGCCTTGTCGAGCCCGGGCTCCTCGCCCTTGGAGACGGCAAAGAAGATCGGCCGGAAGATACCGAGGCCGCCCGCCATGGCGAGCGCGGTGTCGGCATATTCCTCGATGAACAGCGCCTCGCCCAGCGCCATCGGCGCATCAGGATAGAGCGCGGGCGCGGGGTGCTTCTTTTCGATAAATGCGCAAATCGCCGAGCTGTCGGCAATCGTGCCCGCCACGCCCTCTTCCGCGACCGAACGATCGCGCAGCACCGGGATGCGCTTCATCGGCGAGATATCGGCAAACCACGGGGGCGGGGCGAAGACGTTGATCGCTTCGATCTCGTATTCCACGCCCTTTTCGATGCACAGGCCGGCAACCTTGCGCACGAAGGGCGACAGCGGGCTGCCGTAGATGACGAGGTCAGGGCGGGAATCAGTCATTGTCGATCCTCATGGGGCATAGGGTTTGCGGCTTCCTTAAGCCCGCGCGGCAATAGCGCAATCGCTAGGCGATCAAGCCCGCCGCGGGTCTTACATTAAGGGTCACAGCAGCGATTGCGTTTTTGAATGCAACGCGCCAGTTTGCGCGGGAGAGAGACGACTCCCCCATTTCGCTAGAGAGGACATATCATGGTCACCCAGTACAAGAACCTGATCGGCGGCAAGATGATCGCCACCGACCGCATGCTCGATGTGGTCAACCCGGCCACCGAACAGGTCATCGGGCAGGTGCCCGCCTGCGGCAAGGCCGAGCTTGACCAGGCCGTCGCCGCCGCGCGCGCCGCGTTCAAGACCTGGAAGAACACCCCCATCGAAGAGCGCCGCGCCGCGATCATGGCAATCTCGGGCGCGATCAAGGAGAACGCCGAGGAACTCTACCGTCTGCTTACCAGCGAGCAGGGCAAGCCTCACGACCAGGCACGCGGCGAAATCTACGGCGCTGCCGGCATGAGCGCGGCGCAATCGACCCTCAGCCTCGAAGACGAGATCAACGAGGATTCGGACACCCGCCTTTCCCGCACCCGCCGCGTGCCGGTGGGCGTGGTCGGCGGGATCGTGCCGTGGAACTTCCCGGTGATGATGGCGATCCAGAAGATCGTGCCCGCGATGCTCTCGGGCTGCACCATCGTCTTGAAACCCTCGCCCTTCACCCCGCTCACCACGCTGCGCATTGCCGAGCTGATCGCGGACAAGGTGCCGGCCGGTGTCGTCAACATCATCACCGGCGAGGATGATCTGGGGCCGATGATCACCAGCCACCCCGATATCGACAAGATCACCTTCACCGGATCGACCGCTACGGGGAAGAAGATCATGGAAGGCGCGTCGGCCGACCTCAAGCGCATCACGCTCGAACTGGGTGGCAACGACGCTTCGATCGTGCTCCCCGATGCCGACCCGAAGAAGGTCGCCGAACAGCTGTTCTGGTCGAGCTTCTCGAACGCTGGACAGATCTGCGTTGCGGCCAAGCGCGTCTATATCCACGAGGACATCTATGACGAGCTGTCGGCGGCGATCGTCGAATATGCCAAGACCGTGAAGGTCGGCGACGGCAGCGAGCAGGGCACCGGCGTCGGCCCGATCCAGAACAAGAAGCAGTACGACCGCGTGCTCGAGCTGATCGAGGATGCCAAGGAGAACGGCTACAAGTTCCTGCTGGGCGGCAATGCCGATCCCTCGGGCACCGGCTATTTCGTGCCGCTGACCATCCTCGACAACCCGCCCGAAGACGCGCGCATCGTTGCCGAGGAACAGTTCGGCCCGGTCATGCCGCTGATGAAGTTCTCGACCGAAGAGGAAGTCATCGCGCGCGCCAACAACTCGGAATACGGCCTTGCCGGCGCGGTGTGGACCGGCAACCCCGAAAAGGGCGTCGAAATCGCCGAGCAGCTCGAAACCGGCACGGTGTGGGTCAACGAATACCTCCACCTCTCGCCGTTTGCGCCCTTCGGCGGGCACAAGCAGTCGGGCTTCGGCGCCGAATACGGCAAGGAAGGCCTCAAGGAGTTCACCTATCCGCAGGTGATCACCGTCAAGAAGGACGCCGTCACCGCGTAAGCGCGCGTGGGCATTTCGGCTGACGAACTGAGCGCCGGGCTGGCGCGGGTATCATCCCGCGTCGGCTTCGGCGCTTTGTCGTTGGCGCCGCAGCGCCTGACCGGCGGGGCGGTGATGGAAAGCTGGCGCTTTGCTTGCGGGGACGAGAATTTCGTCCTGCGCCGTGCGCCCAGCCTCGCCTTCATGGAAGGGCGGCCTTACGCCCATTCCACCGAAGCGGCGCTGATCGAAGCCGCGCGTGCCAAGGGCGTCACCGCGCCGGAAGTGGTGGCGGTGCTGGAGGAAGGCGACGGGCTGGGCTCGGGCTTCATCATGCGCGCGCTGCCGGGAACGGCTGATCCCAAGGTCATTCTGGGCTGCGACGATCCTTCGGGGCTGCTGCGCGAGGCGGCCCGCGATCTGGCGCGCATCCACCGCTTGCGGCAGGCGGACGTGCCCGAGTGCGTGCCGGTGATGGACTACCGCGCGGCTATCGCGGATCTCAAAGCGCAGTTCATGGAGGCTGGCGGCGACCGCCCGATCATCGCGCTGGGGCTCCGGTGGCTGGAGGACAATTGTCCTCCGCAGGTCGAGCCCGTCCTCAACCACGGCGATTACCGGATGGGCAATCTGCTGGTTGAGGGCTCGCACCTCAGCGGAGTGCTCGACTGGGAAATCTCCCATTTCGGCGACCCGCACGAAGACTTGGCCTTCGGCTGCATGGCCGTATGGCGCTTCGCCCGCTACGACCGCCCCGCGCTGGGGCTGGGGAGCGTCGAAGATTACCTCTCAGCCTACGAGGCCGAGGCGGGTATCAAGGTCGATCCCGCCCGCTTCCGCTTCTGGACGATCTACCGCACCGTGTGGTGGGCGCTCGGCTGCCTCAAGATGGCGGCGCAATGGCGCTCGGGCGCGGACCGGATGCTGGAACGCGTCGTGATCTCGCGGCGGACGAGCGAGCAGGAGCTCGATCTGCTGCTGCTGCTGGAGGAGGATGCGCCGGAGGTGGAGCGCCAACCGCAGCTGACCAACATGAAGGCATTCTCCGAAGAGGGAGAGGCCAGTCAGGGTGAGCTTGCCGAGGCAGTCTCGGAATGGCTTTCCACGCTCAAGGACAAGGTCGAAGGGCATGACCGATTTCAGCTGGCTGTGGCCCGAAACGCCCTCGGAATGATTGCCCGTTATCACCGCTTCATGCCTGTTCTGTTTTGCGACGTCACGCTCACCTTCGAGATCCTCGACGGCAAAAAATCGCTCGCGACGCCTGGCCTGCTTCGCGACCTGCGCGAGATAATCGTCGAGAAAGTGGAAACTGACGTCCCCAAATACCCCGCGCTGGCCCACGCGCGAAAAAAATGGACCGGAGAGGAATAACCCATGGACTTCGCCATCCCCGCAGACCTGCAAGCCTACCTCGATGAACTCGACGCCTTCATCGCCGCCGAGATCAAGCCTCTGGAGCGGCAGGACGACAACATCCGCTTCTTCGACCACCGCCGTGAACACGCGCGCACCGATTGGGAGGCGGGCGGGCTGCCCCGGCACGAGTGGGAGGAACTGCTCAAGGAGGCCACCCGCCGCGCCGACAAGGCCGGCCATTGGCGCTTCTCCGCGCCCAAACGCTACGGCGGCAAGGACGGCGCGAACCTCTGGATGGCGGTGATCCGGGAGCACTTCGCGAGGAAGGGCCTCGGCCTGCACAATGATTTGCAGAACGAACACTCGATCGTCGGCAACTTCCCCTTCGTCGCCATGTTCGACCAGTGGGGCACTGAAGAGCAGAAGCAGGAATTCATCCTCGGAGGGTTCGAGCGCACGCGCCGCGTCGCCTTCGGCCTCACCGAACCGCATCACGGCTCCGATGCCACCCATATGGAGACGGTCGCCGTGCGCGAGACCCGTGACGGGGTCGATGGCTGGCGGATCGATGGCGAGAAGATGTGGATCACCGGCATGCACGTCGCCACCCACTGCGCGATGTTCGCGCGCACCGCGGGCAAGGCAGGTGACGCGAGCGGGATCACCTGCTTCCTCGTTCCCAACCCCACCCCAGGCCTCGAAATCGAGGAGTGGATGTGGACCTTCAACATGCCCACCGACCACCCGCGCCTCAGCGTCACCAACGTCTGGGTGCCCGATAGCGCGATCCTCGGCGTGGAAGGCCGCGGCCTCGCGCTGGCGCAGAGCTTCGTCCACCAGAACCGCATCCGGCAGGCAGCAAGCAGCTGCGGCGCGGCGCTCTACTGCATCGACGAGAGCGTGAAATATGCCCGCGAACGCAAGCCCTTCGGCGAGGAGCTTGCCCGCAACCAGGCGATCCAGTTCCCGCTGGTGGAGCTGGCGACGCAGGCGGAAATGCTGCGGCTGCTGATCTTCAAGACCGCGTGGGAGATGGACAACATGCCCCACGAGGCGATCGAGAAGACCATCTCGGACAAGGTCTCGATGTGCAATTACTGGGCGAACCGGCTGGTATGCGAGGCGGCGGACCGGGCGATGCAGGTCCACGGCGGCATCGGCTATTCGCGGCACAAGCCCTTCGAACATATCTACCGCCACCACCGCAGGTATCGCATCACGGAAGGATCGGAGGAGATCCAGATGCGGAAAGTGGGGGCTTACCTGTTCGGCTATCTCGGGCCGAAGCGGGGCCAATTCGCATAACCTCGTCATCCCCGCGCAGGCGGGGATCCATCACGGGTAGTGGTCTGCACAGATTGGACCGGATAGGCCCCTGCCTGCGCAGGGGCGACGGCTAGCTTTTTCTTCTCCACCACCCGGCGAGCAGGCTCCCGATCAGCACGTGCCACACTGCCGAAATCGCCGCCGGCACCGGGGCGAGGGCGGCTTGGCTGACGCTGGCGAACTGCGCGGCGAAGGCGGGGGTCTTGGCGAGGCCTGAACCGAGGCCGGAGTTCTGCATCCCCACCTCGATGCTTATCGTCCGCGCCTCGATCTTGCCCAGGCCCAGCGCCCGCGACAGGGCATAGCCGAGGCCAAAGCCGAGCGAATGGAGCAGGAAGGTCGCCAGCAGCAGCACGCCGGCATGCTCCATGATCTGCGCCTTCGACCCGCCTACGATCCCGCCCACGATCAGCACCACCAGCACGATGGCGATGAGCGGGAGGACCGCACTCACCGCACCAGCCGCGCGCGGGAACAGGCGGTTGAGCAGCGTCCCCGCCACCACCGGCACCAGCACAACCGCGATCATGTTGATGAGCAGGTTCAGCCGGTCGATCTCCACATAAGCCCCCGCTAGCCACCCCGTCAGCAGCGGGGTCAGCACCACGGCGGCCAGCGTCGAGGCCATGGTCATCGCCACTGACAGCGCCACGTGGCCGCGCGCGATATAGGTGACGATGTTCGAGGCCGTGCCGCCAGGGCAGCAGGCCACCAGAATGAGGCCCACGGCCAGCCCCGGCTCCAGCCCGAGCAGCTTCGCCACGGCAAAGCCCGACAGCGGCATCACCGTATATTGCAACGCCACTCCCGCCACGAAGGCGCGCGGCATCTTGGTGAGGCTGCGATAATCATCGAAGGTCAGCGTCAGGCCCATCGCCAGCATGATCACGCCCAGCGCGAGGCTCAGCAGCGGCTGGCCGGCAAAGGTGATCCGCCCGTCGGTCATCCAGGTGAAGGCGGGCGGAAAGAACCACGCCAGCGCCACGCCCCCCAGCGTCAGCGCGGCGAAGTTGTTGGTGATCCTTTGCAGCATCGAATGGCCCCCTTCAGCCGGTCGTCTCTAATCGACCAACGACATTACCGCCCCTAGCAATATCCTTGCGTCCCGCTAGTCTTCCGCGCCGACAGAGGGAGACTCAATTCATGCGCCATCTCGCCGCCGCCCTGCTTGCAGGGGCCGCCCTTATTGCCACGCCGCTCGCCGCCGCGCCCAAGGGCAAGGATGCCAAGGCCGACGAGACATGGAGCATCGAGGCACCCAAGGAAGCGGTGATAAAGCAGGTGCCCATCGTCACCGACGAGGGAACCTGGATGGATGTCGATGTGTCGCCCGATGGCAAGACCATCGCCTTCACGCTGCTCGGCGATATCTACACCATGCCGATTGCCGGCGGGACGCCGACGCGCATTGCCGATGGCCTGTCGTGGGACGTGCAGCCGCGCTTTTCGCCCGATGGCACGCGCATCGCCTTCACCTCGGACCGCGGCGGCGGGGACAATATCTGGGTGATGAACGCCGATGGCTCCGACAAGCGGCAGGTGACGAAGGAGGACTTCCGCCTCTTGAACCAGCCCGCATGGTCACCCGACGGGCGCTACATCGCGGCCAAGAAGCACTTCACCACCGAGCGCAGCGCCGGGACGGGCGAAGTGTGGCTCTACCACGTCAGCGGCGGCGGCGGGGTGCAGGTGGTCGAGCGCGCCAATGAACGGCTCCAGAAGGAACTGGGCGAGCCGGTCTTCGCGCCCGATGGTTCGGCGATCTACTACACCCGCAACACCACCCCCGGGAACGTGTTCGAATATGCGCAGGATTCGAACGCGGGCATCTTCGCGATCGAGCGCAAGGATCTGGCGACCGGCGAAGTCTCCACCGCAGTCAGCGGCTACGGCGGCGCGGTGCGCCCCGCGCCCTCGCCCGATGGCAAGCTCCTCGCCTTTGTCCGCCGAGACAAGGACCAGACCCAGCTGTGGGTGAAGGACCTCGCCAGCGGGCGCGAGCGGATGATCTACGGAAAGCTCGATCTCGACGTGCAGGAGACCTGGGCCGTCACCGGGGTCTATCCCAATATCGACTGGCTGCCCGACAGCTCGGGCCTCGTGTTCTGGGCGGGCGGCAAGCTCAACCGTATCAATCGCGACGGCACGGGCCATGCGGTGATCCCCTTCAAGATCAACGACACGCGCGGGGTGGCCAATGCGCCGCATCCGGTGATCGAGGTGGCGCCCGACAGCTTCACCACCACCATGCCGCGCTTCGCAACGCTTTCGCCCGACGGCAGCCGCGTGGTGTTCGAGACGCTGGGCAAGCTGCATGTGAAGTCGGCCAAGGGCAAGGATCTGCCCCGCCCGCTGACCGGCGATGATGCCGGGGTGATCGAAGCCTTCCCCGCCTTCAGCCGCGACGGCAGCCAGTTGGCCTACGTGCGTTGGACCGACGACAAGCTCGGCGAGATCATCATCGCCGATGCCGATGGCCAGAACCGCCGCGTGCTGACCGGGCCGGGCCATTTCGGCAACCTCGCCTTCTCGCCCGACGGCACGATGCTGGCCTTCGAAAAGCGCGAGGGCGGCTATCTCACCTCGCCCGATTTCTCGGAAAACCCTGGGGTCTATGTCCTGCGCACCGACGGCTCCGGCGAGCCGCGGCTTGTCACCCGCGACGGGGCCAACCCGCAATGGGGCGCCATGTCCGATCGCCTGTTCATGCTGGGGCGTGAAGGCGGCGGGCTGGCGCTGGTTTCGACCGATCTCAATGGCGAGGCCAAGCGCGTCCATGCCAAGGGCGATCTGGCCAATGATCTGCGCATCGCGCCCGATGGCCGCACCATCGCCTTCCGCCAGAATTACGAGGTCTTCGCCATGCCGCTGGTGCCCGGCGGCAAGCCGGTTGACGTCAGCGAGACCGGCGGCTCGCTCCCCGTCACCAAGGTCAGCACCGGGGGCGCGGACTATCTCGGCTGGGCGAATGGGGGCGAGACCCTGTTCTGGTCGATCGGCCCGTCCTTGCAGAGCGCCAACGTCAGCGCGTTCTTCGCCAATGCGCCCAAGGCCGACGGCGACAAGACCGCCGCAGCCTACACGCCGCCCACCAGCGGCATCCCGCTCGGTGTGACGGTGCAAAAGCCCAAGCCTGCGGGCACCACTGTCATCACCGGTGCCAAGGTGCTGACGATGCGCCCCGGCCTTGCGGCGGATGATGCGGGGGTGATCGAAAACGGCATGATCGTGATCGAGGGCGACCGCATCACCGGCGTCCATGATGCGACGGTGGTGAAGATGGCCTTCCCTCAGGGCACGCGCTTCATCGATGCCAGCGGCAAGGTGATCATGCCTGGCCTCGTCGATGCCCACGCGCATGGTGCCTACGGGGTCGGGGACCTGATCCCGCAGCAGAACTGGTCGCTGCTGCAAGACCTCGCGCTGGGGGTGACGACGATCCACAACCCGTCGAGTCAGGCGAGCACCGTTTTCGCGACCGCAGATCGCCAGCGCGCCGGCCTCACCACCGGGCCGCGCATCTTCTCGACCGGCGAGATCATCTACGGCGCCAAGGCTCCGGACGTCTATGCGCGGATTGACAGCTACGAGGACGCGCTTGCCCACGTGCGCCGGATCAAGGCGCAGGGCGGCATCTCGGTGAAGAACTACAACCAGCCGCGCCGCGAACAGCGCCAGATGGTAGTGCGCGCCGCGGCGGCCGAGAACATGCTGGTGGTGGCCGAGGGCGGTTCGCTGTTCGGGATGGACATGAACATCGTCGCCGACGGCAATTCGACACTTGAGCACAATGTGCCGGTCGATGTGTTCTACAACGACGTGCTGCAGCTCTTTGGGCAGGCGAACACCAATTACACGCCCACGCTGGTGGTCACCTATGGCGGGCTCGCGGGCGATCCCTATTGGCGGCAGGCAACCAACGTCTGGGAAAACCCGCTGATGGTGCACACCCCGCCCAAGACGCTGCTGGCCGATACTGGACGGCGCACCAAGGCGCCCGACTGGGCCTTTGTCGATGATAACAACGCCCGCGAGGCCCGCAAGCTTGCCCAGCGCGGGGTCAAGGTCAGCATCGGCGCGCATGGCCAGCAGGCCGGCATCGGTGCGCATTGGGAGCTGTGGAGCTTCGTGCGCGGCGGGATGAGCGCGGTCGAGGCGCTCAAGGCTGGCACGATCACCTCAGCGCAATCGCTCGGCATGGCCAAGGACATCGGCAGTATCGAGGCGGGCAAGCTGGCCGATCTCGTGATCCTCTCGGCCGATCCCAGCGCCGACATCGCCAACTCCGACAACATCGAACAGGTGATGCTTGGCGGGCGGCTCTATGATGCCAAGACCATGAACGAGACCGCCACCGGCACCGCAACGCGCCATCCCTATTGGTGGGAGGCCGAAGGTGGCAAGGGCGCGGGCGGCTCGGCCGAAGCAACCGCAGCGGGCCGCGGCCATGCCGACGGCGATGCGGGGTAAATCACGTCAGTCCCTCCCCGTTGCGAAGCGATGGGGCGGTGGCAGCCCGCAGGGTTGACGGAGGGGTAAATCCTCCACCGCCTTACCCCTCCGACCGAGGCCTGACGGCCTCGCCCACCTCCCCATCCCTGTGGGACGGGGAGGGTCTGGTTTTTATCACTCCCCCTCCATCAGCGCCCGCAGATCCTTCAGCGCCTTGGCGCGCAGCTGGTGGACGCGCGGCACGCTGACGTCGAGCACGGCGGCGATTTCGGTGATCCGTATCGATCTGATGGACGATGCTGACTTCGCGATGTTCGAACTGGGCACGACGATCCTTACCAAAGAAGCGCGCGGTCTGTTGCAGGTGATGGCCGAGACCCTGGCCGACGAGCCAGCGCCCCTGATCCTGCGCGGCCATACCGATTCCTTGCCGTGGCGCGGCGGAGTGACGGGCAATAACTGGTCGCTCTCCACCGGGCGGGCCGAAGCGACGCGTCAGGCGCTGGTCCTCGGCGGCGTGCCGATGCAGCGCATCGCGCGGATCGAGGGCGTGGCCGACACCGAGCCGCTGGTGGCCGACAATCCTGCCGATCCTCGCAACCGCCGCATCTCGTTGCTGCTGCTCGATGGCAAGGGCGCCGCAAGCAAGATCATCCGCCGCGCGCCGCCCCCTGTCGCCAATGCCAGGGGCAAGCCGACGCGCACGGTTGCAGCGTCGCCAGGCTCCCCCCGAGCCAAGCATGTAAAGAACAATAGTCAGATGCGACTCGGCTGTTCTGCGGGCGAGGTTAACTGAGTTTAACTAAAGGTAAATATCTAGCTTGCCTTGTCATGCAGGTTGGCGCGTGCCTGTGCCGGAACCGGACAGGGAGAGCGTGAAGGAACCGGCAGCGCCCCTCCAGCGGCAGGCTCGGTCAGCGTCCCTGCGATATTGTTGCGATGTTGCCGGTGCCCGACTGGGTGATGGATGATCGGTTGCCGTCCGAGGTCTGGCTCACGCTGGCCGTATGGCCGCTGCCGCTTTGCACGATCGCGGACAGGTTCATCTCCCCCTGCTGGGTCACCGCAGCGGACAGGTTGCTTCCCGTCTGGACGAGGCTGGCAAGATTGGCCTCGCCGCTCTGGATCAGGATGGCGCGGTTGCCTTCCGGGATCTGGACAATCTCGGCGCCGCGCGCGTCCTTGTCGATGCCCGGACGGGCGGTGCCGATCTGCTCGATCATCGTGCGCGGGTTTGCATCGGCATCGAATGTCCCGCGCGGAAGCATGGACTGCGCCAAGGCGGGGGCGGCGCAGAAAGACCCCAGCGCAACGGCGCTCGACAGGAGAAGACGGATCATGGGCTTGCGTCCTTGATGGGAGGGCAAGCGGCAAAAGCCCGGAGCCTTGCAGCTCCGGGCTTGCCTGTCTTGCCCCCAGGGGGGGAGGGGCGAGACGGAGGGTTTAGCGCAGCAGGGACAGCACGTTCTGCTGCGACTGGTTCGCCGATTGCGGGCGACACCCAGTCGCTGGCGCTGCTGACCCTAGCCGAGCGCATCTCCGCCAGCGACATCTCGGTCCTGCTCGAAGGGCCGACCGGCACCGGCAAGGAGGTGCTGGCGCGCTTCGTTCATCGCCTCTCGCCGCGCCGCGACGGGCCCTTCGTGGCGGTCAATTGCGCCGCCATGCCCGAAGCGATGCTGGAGGCGCTGCTGTTCGGCCACCGCAAGGGTGCCTTCACCGGTGCGGGCGAAGCGGGCGAAGGCCTGTTCCGTGCGGCGGACAAGGGCACCTTGCTGCTCGACGAGATCGGCGAACTGCCGCTAGCCTTGCATGCCAGTCGATCACCCTGTGGCTCGCCCGATCGGTCGCGTCCGCGCATCCGCTGCACACCAGTCTGGTCACCTTCTATGGCGGGCTGGCGAGCCAGCTTTCCGCCAATATCCGGCACCCCCGGCACGCCGAGATTGCGCAGGTGCGCGGCGATCTCAATGATCTGCTGGCTGCGGCGGGCTGATTGGCGCAAAATGTTTCACGTGAAACATTGTCCTACAGCCAAAACTCACCATTCCATAAAAGAATCAATGATTTGGGCCGCATCAAGCGGGTCTTCGAAGGGGTGAAAGTGGGTGCGATCGGGACGATAAAGGTCGCTACCGAGGGGCAAGAGGGTGGCTAGCTCGGGCCAGGTTGGCGAGCTCTTGAAGTCCTGGAGGTCGGTCATCTGCGCGCGCACCACCAGCACCGGCACCCGGACCCGCCGCGCCGCTTCCAGCACCGCGCCATTGCTGCGGCTGGAGCCATAGACGCTCGCTTCCATCTCCGGCGCGCAGGCCAGTTCCATCCCTTCCCCCGAGGCCGCCGGGACGAGGCCGTAGCGGCAGTAATCGGCGAAAACGCGCGGGTCGAACAGGCAATAGGGATCGCGGCTGCCGAATCGCTCCATCATCTCTTCCACGCTCGCAAAGTCGCGCTTGCGGCGGATCGCGGGGTGGGGGTTGTCTGCAGTATAGAGCGGCGCTTCGTCGGCGTAGAATTCGGGCGCGAGGATCACCGGATCGAACAGCACCAGCCGCGCAAAAGTCTCCGGGTGATCGGCCGCCACCTGCACCAGCGTATGGGCTCCCATCGAATGGCCGATGCCGACCGCGCCCGTGATCCCCGCCGCATCGAGGAAGGTGGCGACATCGCGCGCGACCACGGTCCACGCGCTGATCGGCCCGCCGCCCGATTGTCCGTGGCCACGCAGGTCGATGGCATAGGCAGGGTGCGCGGGAAAGCGCTCGATGATCGCGTCGAACACCCGTCCGTGAAAGCCGGTCGCATGGGCGAACACCAGCGGCGTGGCGGGAGCAAGCCCCGCAGCAGGCGCCCATTCGTGGACGGCCAGATCAATGTCGCCGACGGGATAGAGGCGGGTGACGGGGGCAGGGCGGGTCGCAGTCATGCTTTTGCCCCAAGAGCATCGCACCCCCCAAGTCAATCACGCGCTTTTGGCAGGGGTTACTCCGCGGGAGCGGGTGTCGCTTCGCTCGCGTCCTCGCGCTCCCCGCGGGTGCGGGCAAAGCGCAAGGCCTCGGCCAGTCGCTCGGGCGCGATCAGCTGGAGCGTGCCGCCACAGAGCGCCACCCCCAGCACCACCATCAGCGCCAGCGCCGCGACTGGCAGCATGGGGGGCAGCATGGCGAGCGTCAGCGCCACGCCTGCGGCCATCACCAGTGCGGCGGCGAGCGGCGGGGCAATGGCTGCGATCAGGCCGCCGAGCCGCAGATCGAGCACGGGGCGCGACAGGACGACCGTGGTTGCCGTCAGCACCGCCATCCCGCCGACCCAGCCCCAGGCAAAGCCCATCAGCCCCCATTGCGATCCGATCAGGAAGGCGGCGGGCATCACCACCGCGCCGGTGATCGTGACGCGCAGGGCAATGCCGGGAAAGCCGCGCGCATTGGTGGCAGGCGCGAACAGGATCTGGAGCGTCAGCATGCTCATCGCCAAGGCTAGGATCGGCAGCAGCGGGACGATGCCCGCCCACTTTTCGCCCAGCAGCACCGGCACCAGCACCGGTGCGACCACGGCCAGCCCGGCATAGGCGGGCAGCGCCACCAGCAGCACCAGCCGGATCGTCGCCAAAAGCGGCGCCGCGCCGACATCGCTCTGGCGCGCATAGGCGGCATAGGCGACCTCGTTGATCGGCGGCACGAACTTGGCGGCGAGCAATTGCGCGAGGAACAGACCCGTCGTGTAGACCCCGAGCGTATGGGTATCGAGCACGCGGCCGGCGATCATCACATCGGCCTGGCTCTGGATGAACCAGAAGATCTGGGTGGCGGTCATCACCCCGCCGAAGCCCGCGATGTGCTCGGCGCCGGCAAAGCGGAAGCTCGGGCGGATCGGCGCGCGCGCGGCCCAGGTCATGCCCACGGCTTCGGTCAGCAGCATCACCATCGGCGCCGTCACCAGCGTCCACACCCCCCAGCCCGCCAGCGCGCCGGTGAGCGCGGTCACCGCCCCCGCCAGCGCCGATGCCAGCCGCACCTGCGCCGGGCGACGGAAATCCATCCGGCGGCTGAGGATCGCATGCGGCAGGGCGCAGAAAGGCACGGCGAGATAGAGCAGCGATTGCACCCGCAGAAGCTCAGTCACCATCGGCTGTTCGAACCACGCCGCCACCAGCGGGGCAGCGATGAACTGGGTCAGCGCCAATCCGCAATTGAGCAGGATCAGCATCCCCAGCGTCTGGCGCAGGCGTTCCTCGCTGACATCATCCTCGCGGATCAGCGCGCTGGCGAGACCCCAACCGTTCAAGGTGCTGAGCCCGGTCAGCGTGACCTGCGCCATGGCGAAGAGGCCATAATCCTGCGGGGCGAGCAGGCGGATCACGATCAGGGTCGAGCACCAGGACACGATCTGCGTGCCGATCTGGCTGCCCGAACGCCAGATCACCGCATTGCGCACCTGTGCGGCGAGTTTCGACCCGGCGCGATCAGCCATGGATCACCACCCGCGAGCGCGGGGCGACCGGCTGGGCCGGATTGCGTTCCCGGCCCCAGACATTGCTGAGCAACCGCGCGGCCGAGCGGCTGCGCACGAACAGCAGGTCTTCCATGTCATAGCCGGCCGTAGCGCCGAAATATTCCTTGTAGCCGGTGTCACCGACCCCGAGATCGGTGACGGCGAGGCCGGCGGCGATGGCATCGCTGATGGTGCGGGCGTTGACGATCTTGCCGATCTCGTACTTCGCCAGCGCGCTGACATAGCTGCCGGCGATGCCGTATTGCACCGCGCCGTCATAGAGATCGAAGCTGAAGGCGACCGGCGCATCGTCGATCATCAGGATCGTCGCGCAGAGCATGTCGGCCAGCACCGGATCGCTCAGCACGGTGCGCCACAGGGCGCGCTGGCCGGGGCTGAGAAACTTGGCGCCGCTGCCATCGGTGGTGGCGGCGATCCAGCTGGCCCGTTCGACGGCGGCGAGCTGTTCAAGCACGCCGTCGTTCCACGCGCGCCCGCGCACCTGCCGCCATTCCACCCGTCCGAGCTGTGCAAGGCGGCGTTCGGCCTTGGCGAGGCGTTTGGCGGTGGAGGGACGCGGCCAGCCCTCGGCGCGGGCAGCGTCCAGATCGATCGTCCATGCGGTGCCGGCCGGACGTGACAGCACGCTCCGGTTCGCCAGCAGCGCCGCCTTGATGAGCAGCTGGTTGGCCGGATCCTGGCTTGGCACCGGGCCGACGCGCCACACCGGGCCAAGGCTGCGGGTGCCGCGTTCGAGCCCCTTGGCGAGTTCGACGACATCGCAATCGGGGGCGAGCAGCGGACTGCGCAGCGGCCAGTAGGAGCCCGGCACCTTGCGCGCCCGTCCGACGAGCGGGCCGAAAGCGATGGTGGGGATGGCGGCGATCAGATCGCCCGAACCGCGCCGGATCAGCAGCGTGCGTCCCGATGGGGCCGTCCCGGGCAGTTGCACCGTGCGCGCCGCATACCACGCCGTGCGCAGGAAGCCGTGCCCGGCGAGATTGCGCGTTGCAAGCGCGTCAATCTCTGGCGGGAAACCCGTGACTGACGCCACCGTCAGCTGGTCGGCTGCAATCCTGCTTTCGTACATCACTCACCATGGCGCGGCCCGAGGGGGGAAGGGGCCATGTGATGCTATAACGCGGGCATGTAACCACCCGGTTAACCACCGGCAGGGGTGATCTAGAAGACGACGACGCTGCGGATCGACTTGCCTTCGTGCATCAGATCGAAGGCGGTGTTGATCTCCTCGAGGCCCATGACGTGGGTGATCATCGGGTCGATCTGGATCTTGCCGGTCATGTACATGTCGACGATCTTGGGAACGTCCGTGCGGCCCTTGGCCCCGCCAAAGGCCGTGCCGCGCCAGTTGCGCCCGGTGACGAGCTGGAACGGGCGGGTGGCGATTTCCTTGCCCGCTTCGGCGACACCGATGATGATCGAGGTGCCCCAGCCGCGGTGGCAGGCTTCGAGCGCGGTGCGCATCACCTCGGTATTGCCGGTGGCATCGAAGGTGTAATCCGCGCCGCCATCGGTCATTTCGACGATTTTCGCGACGATGTCCTCGCGGCTCATGCCCTTGGAATTCAGGAAGTGGGTCATGCCGAAGCGCCTGCCCCATTCCTCGCGCGCCGGATTGATGTCGACGCCGACGATCAGGTTCGCGCCCGCCAGCCGCGCGCCCTGAATGACGTTGAGGCCGATCCCGCCGAGGCCGAAGACCACGACATTGTCGCCCACCTGCACCTTGGCGGTGTTGGTCACCGCGCCGACGCCGGTGGTCACCCCGCAGCCGATGTAGCAGGCCGACTGGAACGGCGCGTCCTCGCGGATTTTCGCCACCGCGATTTCGGGCAGGACCGTGAAGTTCGAGAAGGTCGAGCAGCCCATGTAGTGGAAGATCGGCTGGCCCTTGTAGGAAAAGCGCGTGGTGCCGTCGGGCATCAGCCCCTTGCCCTGCGTCGCGCGGATCGCGGTGCACAGGTTGGTCTTGCCCGAAAGGCACGACTTACACTGGCGGCATTCCGGCGTGTAGAGCGGGATCACGTGATCGCCCGGCTTCACCGAGGTGACCCCCGCGCCCACTTCGCGCACGATCCCTGCGCCCTCGTGGCCGAGGACGGAGGGGAAGATGCCCTCGCTGTCGAACCCGTCCAATGTATAGGCGTCGGTGTGGCAGATGCCGGTCGCCATGATCTCCACGAGCACTTCGCCCGCCTTGGGGCCTTCGAGATCGAGCTCGACGATTTCGAGCGGCTGCTTGGCGGCAAAGGCAACGGCGGCGCGGGTCTTCATTCTGCGGGTCTCCGGTGGGTCAGCGGCGGCTGGGTACGGCTTCGTGATCGTAAGGGCAATGGCGACAGGCCGATCCGCAGCACTTGCCGCGCGCGAGATGGGCCACGCGGGTGAACACCATGTAGCCGGTCTCGGGATCGCGATAGGTCGCCTCTCCGCGTGCGCAGGCGGCTTCGTGCAGGGGGTGCCAGAGAGGCTCGGTCATGGCGTGGGCGATAGGCGGAGCGCGGGCCAATGACAATTCGACCTTGCGCGTGCGGAACTTTTGGGCTGTGTCCGCGCTTCATCTGCCTGTCACATCCCCCCATTCGGAGAGCGCCCTTGCGTTTCGTGCTGTTTGCTTTCGCGCTGCTGTTTGCCCTGCCTGCCCATGCCCAGGGTGTGCAGCAGACCAAGGGAAGCTTCGAGGACAAGTTCCGCCAGCTCGATGAAGTGCTGCCCGATCCCAGCGCCACCCGCAATGCGAGCGGCGCGCCGGGGCATCAGTACTGGCAGCAGAAGGTCGACTACAAGATCACCGCCACGCTCGACGAGACCAAGCGCCGGCTGACGGCCAGGGCGACGATCCGCTACACCAACAATTCGCCGGACAGCCTGCCGTGGCTGTGGATGCAGCTCGACCAGAACATCTTCAAGCGGGATTCCATGGCCGAGCTGACCGATGCTTTCGGCGGCCCGGGCCGGCGCGGGCCCAAGGTCAGCCTCGGTTCGGCGAGCGATCCGACCAAGCTGTCGATGGACGAGCTGCGCCGCCAGCAGGCGATGGCCGACAATGACTATGGCTATGACATCAGCGCGGTGACGACGCTTGCGGGCGCAAGCCTGCCGCACACCATCGTCGGCACCCTGATGCGGGTCGATCAGCCCGCCCCGCTCGCGCCGGGCGAGACCACCGAATTCGCGATCGAATGGGCCTTCAACATCGTCGAGGAAGACGCGATCAACGCGCGTTCGGGTTACGAGCACTTCCCCGATGATCCGCGCAAGGGCGGGAACGATATCTTCCTGCTCGCCCAGTGGTTCCCGCGCATGGTGGTCTATTCGGACTACGAAGGCTGGCACAACAAGGAGTTCCTCGGCCGCGGCGAATTCACGCTCGAATTCGGCGATTACGAGGTCGATCTGACGGTGCCGGCAGACCATGTCGTTGCCGCCACCGGCACGATCCAGAACGCCGACGCGGTGCTCACCGCCGCCCAGCGCCAGCGGCTCGAAACCGCCAAGAGCGCCGCCGCGCCGGTGTTCATCGTCACGCCGCAAGAGGCCGCCGCGGCCGAAGCCGGCAACCCGAAGGGCACCAAGACCTGGCGCTTTGCCGCCACCAATGTGCGCGATTTCGCCTGGGCCTCCAGCCGCAAGTTCATGTGGGACGCGCAAGGGGTGAAGCAGCCCGGCGCCGAGCACGAAACCGTCCTCGCCATGAGCTTCTGGCCCAAGGAAGGCGGCGATCTGTGGCGCAAGTACTCGACCGCCGCGGTGGTCCACACGCTCAAGGTCTATTCGCGCTTCAGCTTCGATTATCCCTATCCCACCGCGCAGTCCGTCAACGGGCCGGTCGGCGGGATGGAATATCCGATGATCACCTTCAACGGCCCGCGCACCACCCTCAACAAGGATGGCACGCGCACCTATTCGCTGGCCGAGAAGATGTTCCTCGTCGGCGTGGTGATCCACGAGATCGGGCACATCTACTTCCCGATGACGGTGAACTCGGACGAGCGCCAGTGGACCTGGATGGACGAAGGCCTCAATTCCTTCCTCGATTCCGTGGCCGGTTACGAATGGGATCCGAACATGCCCTGGACCCGCAGCGTGGCGCGCGATCTGGTCAGCTACATGGTCTCGAACCAGCAGGAACCGATCATGACCCAGTCGGATTCGGTCACCAATCTGGGCTCGAACGCCTATGGCAAGCCCTCGGCCGCCTATCACGTGCTGCGCGACACGATCATCGGGCGCGAGCGCTTCGACTTCGCGCTCAGGGAATATGCCCGCCGCTGGAAGTTCAAGCGTCCGACGCCTGCCGATTTCTTCCGCACCATGGAGGAAGCCTCGGGCACCGATCTCGACTGGTTCTGGCGCGGCTGGTTCTACACCACCGATCACGTCGATATTTCGCTGGATTCGATCTACCGCCTCCAGATCGACACCGCCAATCCGGACATTGATCTGTCGCGCCGCCGCGCCGAGCGCGCTGCCGAGCCCGAGCTGGTCGGCATCGGCATGAACCGCGATCAGAAGCTGCCGATCTGGGTGCTGGAAAACCCGGGCGTGCGCGACTTCTACGACAGCAATGACGAATTCACCGTCACCCCCAAGGATCGCAAGAGCTACACCAGCTTCCTTGAAGGGCTCGACCCGTGGGAGCGGCAGGTGTTCGAGCGCGCGGTGAAGGAAGACGCGAATTACTACGTGCTCAACTTTGCCAACAAGGGCGGGCTGGTGATGCCGGTGATCCTGGGTCTGACCTTCAAGGACGGATCGACCCAGAAGCTGAATATCCCGGCGGAAATCTGGCGCCGCAATGCCCGCGAAGTGTCCAAGCTGCTGGTCTTCCCCAAGGGCAAGGAGCTGGTGCAGGTGATGGTCGATCCCGATTGGGAAACCGGCGATGCCGATCTTGAAAACAACCACTATCCGCGTCGCATCATCCCGAGCCGGATCGAGGCCTTCAAGGACGAGGCGGCCAAGAGCCGCGTCAGCCGCGACCTGATGGGCGAGGCTGCAGGGGCCGAACCGGCGGACGGCGGCAAGAAGTGATCACCCGCCGTGCGGTTCTCTCCGGCGCGCTGATGCTGGGGGCCGCGCTCGCGGTTCCGGCGGCGGCGCACCAGCAGAAGCGCGCGATCACCACGATTGCGGCCAATGCCCGCAGCGGCAAGCTGGAGATCATGCATCAGGTGCCGGTGCATGATGCCGAGCACGCGCTGCGGGCGCAGGGCGCTGCGGCGCCCGACATCATCGGCAGCGATGCCAGCCGCGAGGATTTTGCCGCCTATGTCGCCCGCCGCTTTGCGCTGGTGGTGGATGGCAGGCCCGCCCGCCCGTCCTATGTCGGCAGCGAGATCGCGGGGGGCAGCCTGTGGGTCTATCAGGAACTGCCCCTGCCCGCGCCCGGCACGCCGATCACGGTCAATTCGCAGATCCTCACCGACATGTGGGCCTCGCAGGTCAACCGCGTGAACATCGGAACGGGTGCGGCGGTGACGACGTTGATCTTCACCGTGAATGCGGGCGCGCAGGACGCGGTGCTGCCCGGCTGACGTGAGCTGAGGTCAGGCGCGGCGGCGGCGCGGGGCGCGCTCGCTCGCCGCTTCGGTCCGCGTGCCGCCCAGTTCCGCGCACAGGTTCTCGATCAGCGCCGGGCGGCCATAGCGATAGCCCTGCACATGGCGGCAGCCGATGCCGCGCAGGAAGGTCTCCTGCTCCTCGGTCTCCACCCCTTCGACCACCACGCGCAGGCCAAGGCTGTGACCCATCTGCACGATCGCCTGGATGATCAGGCGCGACTGGTGATCCTCGCGGATCGCGGCGATGAAATCGCGCTCGATCTTGACCTTCTGGATCGGGAACTGGCGCAGGTGGGTGAGCGAGGAGAAGCCGGTGCCGAAATCGTCGAGGCAGATGGTGAAGCCGCAGCGGTCGAGCATCGCGAGCGAGGCGTGGAGCTGGCCCGAGGCGTCGAGCAGCATGGTCTCGGTCACCTCGATGGTGAAATTGGACGGGCTCATCGGGCTGTCATCGACCACCTCGATCAGGTGGCGCACGAAATCGTCCTTGCGCAGGTCCGCCTCGGACAGGTTGATCCCGATCCGCGTCTCCGGCCCGAGCAGCGCGAGAATGGTCGGCCCGTCCCGGATCACCGCGTCGAGCATCACCCGCGACACCCGCTGCGAGAGTTCGGGATCGAGCAGGGCGGAGAAGATCTCGCTGGCGGTGATCAGGCTGCCGTCCTCGTCCTTGAGGCGCAGCAGGGCTTCGAGCGAGGTGATCCGGCCGGTCGGCAGATCGACGATCGGCTGATAGGCGGCCACGGCGCGGCCTTCGTTGAGGGCGGCGCGCAGGCGGGCCATGGCGCGCTGGCGCTCGCATTGGCGCGCCTCGATCTGTTCGTCCCAGCACACCACGCCGCCGCGTCCGAGATCCTTGCCGCGATAGAGCGCGAGATCGGCGCGGCGCATGATTTCCTCGCCGCTGCCCGGCTGGTCGATCCGCGCTAGCCCGCAGGTCGCGCCGATGCTCAGCGCGCTGCGCCCGAGCGCCACGACATCGTCGAGCTCGCCGACCAGCTTGTGGAGGAAGGCGGTCGCATCGTCGAGCGTCATGGCAGAGGGGAACAGCAGCGCGAATTCGTCGCCGCCCCAGCGCGCAAGGAACATGCCGCGCCGGATGCGCTGGTGGAGATGTTCGGCAATCGCCACCAGCACGCGGTCGCCCACGAGGTGGCCGAGCGTGTCGTTGACGTCCTTGAACCCGTCGAGATCGATCAGCGCCACCATCACCGGCTCGCTGTCGGCGCGGCGCATCGCGGCGGCGAGCTTGCGGTCGAAACTGGCGCGGTTGAACAGGCCGGTGAGGCGGTCATGCTCGGCCGCCCGCTTGAGCGCGGCGTTGCGCAGATGCTCCTCGGTGCAGTCGCGGATGATCCCGGCGATGCTGTCGGGCTTGCCGTCGACATCGACCCGCTCGCCCACCACCCGGATCCGCCGCCGCTCGCCATCGCGCCGGCGGATGCTGGTTTCGAACATGAAGCCCTGCCCGTCGAGCAGCGCCTGTTCCATCTTGGCCGTGACCATCGCCTGATCGGCCTCGTCATAGAGCGCGACGGCCTCTTCGATGGTGAGACGGCGGCCCGGTTCGACCCCGTTGATGAGGTAGACCTGATCCGACCAGAACAGCTGCTGGGTCGCCAGATCGACCCGCCAGCTGCCGACATTGGCCGCGCGTTCGGCCTGGCGGAAGATCTGCGAGGTCTGCTTGAGCGCGGCATTGGCGGTGCTGAGTTCGCGGGTGCGGACCTTGAGCGCGATGCTCTGTTCGGCGAGTTCGGCGAGCACCGAGAGCGGCGCGATCTGGTCGCTGCAAAAGGCGTGGGGTTCGGGCGAGATCGCGCAGAGCGCGCCCAGCAGCACATCGCCCTCGCCGCGGATCGGCACGCCGAGATAGGAGCGGATGAAGGGCGCCCCCGTCACCAGCGGATTGTTGCGAAAGCGCAGGTCGGCGCGCGCGTCGCTCACCAGCAGCGGCCCCGCCCCGGCCCCAGCCTCGGCAATGCACACCGCGCAGAACGAGGTGTCGCGCGGGGTCTCGTCGCATTCGAAACCGGTGCGCCCGAGGAACCACTGGCGCTCGTCCTCGACGATCGAGAGCAGCGCCGTGGGGCAGCCGAGCATCGTGCTCGCCAGCACGGTGATGCGCGAAAACAGCGCGCGGTCCGCGCTTGCCTCAAGGCCGAGATTGCGGATGGCTTCAAGGCGTCCGGACTGGGTCACGTGGGCCACTTGGCCCTGTCACGATTAACAAACCGAAGCCCGCCCTTTAGGTATGGCTTCGCGTGAAATCCTGAAGATTGCGGCACGCCGCGAGACTGGACAGGCATGGTGCCACCTGCCTAGGTCTGACGCCATGCGGGACGGACAGATGACACAATGACGGCGTGGCGCTTTGCGGTCGATCGGGGCGGCACCTTCACCGATGTGGTCGCCGTCACGCCGCAGGGCGCGCTGGTGACCGAAAAGCTGCTGTCCGAAAACCCCGGGCTCTATGCCGATGCCGCGAGCGAGGCGGTGCGGCGGCTGATGGCGCGGCATGGCGCAGGGCCGATTGCCGAATTGCGGATCGGCACCACGGTTGCCACCAATGCCCTGCTCGAACGCAAGGGCGCGCGGCTGGCGCTGGCGATCACCCGCGGCTTTGGCGATGCGCTGCGGATCGGCACCCAGGCCCGGCCGGAGATCTTCGCGCGCGACATCATCCTGCCCGAACAATTGCCCGCGCGGATTGTCGAGATCGACGAGCGGGTGGGGGTGGACGGCGCCGTGCTGCGCCCGCTGGACGAGGACGAAGTCCGCCGCGATCTGACCGCCCTGCGCGCGGAGGGCTTCGATGCCCTCGCGATCATCCTCATGCACGGCTGGAAGCACCGCGCCCACGAAGCCCGCATCGCCCGCATCGCCCGCGAGCTGGGCTTTGCGCAGGTCAGCGTCAGCCACGAGGTCGCCCCGCTGATCCGGCTGGTGCCGCGCGGAGATACCACCGTGGTCGACGCCTATCTCTCGCCGGTGCTGCGGCGCTACACCGATCAGCTCGCCGCCAGCCTGCCGCCGACGGGGGCGCTGCGCTTCATGCAGTCGAACGGCGGGCTGGCCGAAGTCGGCGCGTTCCGGGGCAAGGACGCGATCCTGTCCGGGCCGGCGGGCGGGGTGGTCGGCATGGTCGCGGCCAGCGCCCCGCTCGGCCACACCCGCCTGATCGGCTTCGACATGGGCGGCACCAGCACCGATGTCGCGCATTACGCCGGCGAATACGAGGTGACCGGCGATAGCGTCGTGGCCGGCGTGCGCGTGGCCGCGCCGATGATGACGATCCACACCGTGGCGGCGGGCGGCGGGTCGATCTGCCGCTTCGACGGGTCGCGCTTCCGCGTCGGGCCGGAAAGCGCGGGCGCCGATCCCGGCCCCGCCTGCTATCGCAAGGGCGGGCCGCTGACCGTCACCGACTGCAACCTCGTGCTGGGCCGCATCGATCCCGCCTTTTTCCCGGCGGTGTTCGGCCCTGAGGGCAATGCCCCGCTCGACCCGGAGGCAGCGCGCGCGCGGCTGGAGGCGGTCGCAGCCCAGCTGCCCGAACCGCGCCCCATCGCAGCCATCGCCGAAGGCTTCCTCGCCATCGCGGTCGACAACATGGCCAATGCGATCCGCAAGATCTCGGTCGCGCGCGGGCATGATGTGACCGCCTATGCGCTCGCCTGCTTTGGCGGCGCGGGCGGGCAGCATGCCTGCAAGGTCGCCGATGCGCTGGGGATGGAGACCGTGCTGGTGCACCCGCTCGCAGGGATGCTCTCGGCCTATGGCATCGGCCTCGCGCCGGTGAAGGCGATCCGCGAAGTCAGCTGGGTGCGCCCGCTGGGAGAGAGCTTTGCCGGAGAGCTCGCAGCCCTCGACAATCAGGCGCGGCAGGATCTCCTCGCGCAGGGCATTGCCGAGGACGCGATCCGCATCACCGTCAGCGCGCGCCTGCGCTTTGCCGGAAGCGACAGCCTGATCGCGATCCCCTGCCATGATCCCGCCACCATGGACGCCGCCTTCCGCGCCGCCCACCGCCAGCGCTTCGGCTATTCCGATCCGGACGCGGCGATCATCATCGAGGCGCTGAGTGTCGAGGCGAGCGGCGATGTCGGCGGGCTTTCGGCTGCGGCTGCGGCCGATCTGCCCGAGACCCTTCCTGCCGCCAATGGCCTCCTGCCCGGCGCTTGGCCGGTGATGTCGCGCCGCGCCATGCGCGCAGGGCAGAGCGAGGCGGGGCCGCTCCTCATCATCGATCCCGGCTCGACCACAGTGGTCGAGGAGGGCTGGCAGGCGCGGCTCGCCGAAGAAGGCAGCCTGATCCTCACCCGCGCCGTGCCCCTGCAAAGGAGCCGCGCTGCCGGAACCGCCGCCGATCCCGTCCGGCTCGAAATCTTCAACAACCTGTGCATGGCGATTGCCGAGGAAATGGGGGTGGTGCTGCAATCCACCGCCACCTCGGTCAATGTCAAGGAACGGCTCGATTTCTCCTGCGCGCTGTTTGACGCGCGCGGCGCGCTGATCGCCAATGCGCCGCATATTCCGGTGCATCTGGGCAGCATGGGCGATTCCATCGCGCGGGTGATCGAAGCCAGAGGGGCTGCGCGCGATGGACGCGGCTTCCGGCGCGGGGATGCCTATGTGCTAAACGATCCCTATCGCGGCGGCACCCACCTGCCCGATATCACCGTGATCGTGCCGGTGTTCTATGGCGACGAAGGCGCGGAGCCTGACGCCTTCGTCGCCGCGCGCGGGCATCATGCCGATATCGGCGGGATTGCGCCCGGCTCCATGCCGCCCGAAAGCCGCACCATCGCCGAGGAAGGCGTGCTGATCGACAATGCGCTGCTGGTCGACGCGGGGGTCTTGTGCGAGGCGGCGATGCGCGAGCTGCTCGGCTCCGGCCCCTTCCCGGCGCGCAATCCGGATCGCAACCTGTCCGATCTGCGCGCCCAGCTCGCCGCCTGCACGCGCGGGGCGGAGCTGCTGGCCGGGGCCGCGCGCGAGCATGGGGCCGAGGTCGTCGCGGCCTATATGGGCCACGTCATCGCCAATGCCGAGGAAAGCGTGCGCCGCCTGCTCGATCAGATGGAGGACGGCGAGTTCGCCTATGCCATGGACAATGGCGCCTGCGTGAAAGTGGCGATCCGGATCGACCGGACGAGCCGCTTGGCGGTGTTCGACTTCACCGGTACGAGCGATCAGCTGGAGGACAATTTCAACGCCCCGCGCTCGATCACGCGGGCGGCTGCGCTCTATGTGCTGCGCACGCTGATCGACGATGCGATCCCGATGAATGACGGGTGCCTGAGGCCGGTGGAGCTGATCGTGCCCGAAGGCTCGATGCTGAACCCGCGCCCGGGTGCGGCGGTGGTGGCGGGCAATGTCGAGACCAGTCAGGTCGTCACCGACGCGCTGTTCGCGGCTTGCGGCAGGCTCGCCCCGAGCCAGGGGACGATGAACAACTTCACCTTCGGCAATGACCGTCACCAATATTACGAAACGATCTGCGGGGGATCGGGCGCGGGGCCGGATCATGACGGCACCAGCGCGGTGCAGACCCATATGACCAACAGCCGCCTGACCGATCCCGAGATCCTCGAAACCCGCCTGCCGGTGCGGCTCGAACGTTTCGCCATCCGGCGCGGATCGGGGGGCAAGGGGCGGCATTGCGGCGGCGATGGGGTGGAACGCATCGTCACCTTCCTCGAACCCATGCGCGCCAATATGCTGGCGAACCGCCGCAGCGTGCCGCCGCGCGGTCTGGCTGGCGGGGGCGATGCGCTGCCGGGCAGGAACTGGGTCGCCCGCGCCGATGGCAGCATCGAGGAACTGGGCGCGACCGGCTCTGCTGAAATGCGTGCCGGAGACAGTTTCGTGATCCTGACGCCCGGCGGCGGTGGGTTCGGGGAGGGGGACGAATGAATTACTGGCCGTTACTCGGCATTGCCATCGTCGTGGCCGGCTTTGCCCTGCGCTTCAATCCGCTGCTGGTGGTGGTGAGCGCGGCGCTGGCAACCGGCGTGCTCGCGGGGCTCGATCTGCTCGCCGTGATCGCGGCGCTGGGCAAGGCCTTTGCGGATAACCGCTACATCTCGGTCACGTGGATCATCCTGCCGGTGATCGGCCTGCTCGAACGCCACGGGCTGCAACAGCGCGCGCGCAGCCTGATTGCCGGGATGCACGGGGCGACGATGGGCCGGCTGCTGGTCGCCTATCTCGCCTTCCGCCAGATCGCCTCGGCGCTTGGCATGAAGGATATCGGCGGCCACCCGCAGGCGGTGCGCCCGCTGGTCGCGCCGATGGCCGAGGCGGCGGCGGCCAAGACCCATGGCGACCTCTCCGAGGAGGCGCGCGACGAGGTCAAGGCGATGGCGGCGGCGACCGACAATGTCGGGCTGTTCTTCGGCGAGGACATCTTCTTCGCGATCGCCTCGATCCTGCTGATCCAGGGCGTGTTCGAAGCTGCGGGCTACCCGCTCACGCCCCTGGAGCTGTCGGTCTGGGCGATCCCGACCGCGATTGCTGCCTTCCTGATCCACGGCGCTCGCATCCTCGCCTTCGACCGCCGCTTGGGGAGGGGCCGCGCATGATCACCTATGAATGGCTCTATGTGCTGGCGGGGCTGGCCTTTGCGGTGTGGTCGCTGCTGTCCCTGCGCGAGCGGCGCTGGGGCAATGCGGCCTTCTGGGCGCTACTGGGGCTGAGCTTCCTTGTCGGCAGCCATATCTCCGATCTCGTCAACGGCATGCTGGTGCTGGCCATGGTGGCGATTGCGGGGACCGGCGGCCTCAAGCGCAGCGATCCGCCGACCACGTCTGCCGAGGAGCGGCAGGCGCTGTCCGAGCGGCTCGGCAACCGGCTGTTCGTGCCCGCGCTGGTGGTGCCGCTGACGGCGGTGGTGGGGACGCTCGCCTATAACTACACCCCGCTTGGCGAGACCGGCCTGTTCGAGCCCCGGCGCGAGACGCTGATCCTGTTTGCGCTGGGCGTGGTGGCGGCGCTGGCGGGGACGATGCTGTGGCTGCGCCCGCCGCTGCTGGCCCCGGCCGAGGAAGGCCGCCGCCTGCTCGATTCGATCGGCTGGGCGGCGATCCTGCCGCAGATGCTCGCGGCGCTGGGCGCGGTGTTCGCCGCTGCCGGGGTGGGCGAGATCATCGGCGGGCTCGCCGGCGCGGTGATCCCCGAGGGGAGCATCTTCCTCACCGTGGTGGTGTTTGCGCTCGGCATGGCGGGCTTCACCATGATCATGGGCAATGCCTTTGCCGCCTTCCCGGTGATGGCGGCGGCGATCGGCATTCCGCTGTTGGTCGAGCAATATGGCGGCGATCCGGCGGTGATCGGCGCGGTGGGGATGCTGGCGGGCTTCTGCGGCACGCTGCTGACCCCGATGGCGGCCAATTTCAACATCGTGCCCGCCGCGCTGCTCGAACTGAAGGACCAGAACGGAGTGATCCGCCAGCAGATCGGCACGGCGGTGCCGCTGCTCGTCTGCAATATCCTGATCATCTATGCGGGGGCCTTCTGGCTGTGGAACTGACCGAGGACATCGCCCGCAATTTCGCCCGGATCGCCTTGGGCCACGTGGCGCGCCCCTTCCCATACAAGGACGATCACGTCTTTGCCGGGCCTGACGATCTGCGCCTGCCGCAAGCGGCCCATCCGGTGTTCTTCGGCAGCTTCGACTGGCATTCCTGCGTCCACGGCTGGTGGAGCCTGCTGACACTGCGCCGCCTCTACCCCGCGATGCCGGAGGCCGCCGCGATCGAGGCCTTGGCCGAGGCAACCTTCACGCCCGAGAAGCTGGCCGTGGAACTCGCCTATCTGGAGCGGCCTTTGTCGCGCGGGTTCGAGCGGCCCTATGGCTGGGGCTGGCTGCTCTACCTCCATCTTGAGGCAACCCGGCACGGCGACCACGCATGGGCCGCGCGGCTCGAACCGCTGGCGCGCGCCTTCGCCGCGCGGTTTCGCGATTATCTCGCCATCCTCACCTATCCGATCACCGTCGGCACCCATTTCAACACCGCCTTCGCGCTGATCCTCGCGCGGCGCTGGGCCGAGGGGCGCGATCCCGGGCTGGTGATGCTGATCGACGACTGGGCGATGCGCGCCTTTGCCCACCGGAGCGATTATGCCGGGTGGGAGCCGGGGGGCGACGAGTTTCTCTCCCCCGTGCTCACCGCCGCGCTGCTGATGGCCGAAGTGCAACCCCACCTTGCCTTTGCGCCCTGGTTCGATGGGCTGGTGGTGCAGAACGGCTGGCTGGAGCGCGAATGCCGTCCGGTCAGCGTGTCCGACCGCAGCGACGGCAAGATCGCCCATCTCGACGGGCTCAACCTGAGCCGCGCATGGTGCCTCACCGCCATCGCGCCGATGCTGGGCTATGATGCCGCGGCCAAACTGATGCAGGCGCTTGCCGAGACGCATCTTGCCGCCGCGCTGCCCCATGTCGCGGGCGATTACATGGGCGAACACTGGCTGGCGAGTTTCGCCATCCTCGCCCTGCTGGCTGCGCCCCCACCGCCAATCTGAGGTTGTGCGCGGCGCGCCAAGCGGCCTATCCTGCGGGGCCACAGGGGAGGGGGCAGCCAATGACTACACCGCAAGCGCCGATCAATTCGCCGTTCGGATACCGCTCGAGCGCGCTCGAGGTCGCCGCGGGGATCGATCTGTCGGGCAAGACCGCCTTCGTGACCGGCGGCTATTCGGGCCTCGGGACCGAGGTGGTGCGCGCGCTGGCAGCGGCGGGTGCGCGGGTGCTGGTGGGCGCGCGGCGGCCGGACAAGGCGGCCGAGGATCTGGCGGATGTCACCGGCGCGGTCGAGATCCTCGCGCTCGACCTGTCGGATCCCGCATCGATCGATGCCTGCGCAGCCGAGACGGCGCGCCGCACCGGCCAGCTGCACATCCTCATCAACAATGCCGCGATCATGGCCTGCCCGCTGGCGCGCGATGCCCGCGGCTTTGAAAGCCAGTTCGCCACCAACCACCTCGGCCACTTCCAGCTCACCGCAAGGCTCTGGCCGCTGCTCGCGGCGGCGCAAGGCGCACGCGTGGTGTCGGTCTCCTCGATCGGTCACCGGCTCCACGGCCTCTCGATCGAAGACCCCCATTTCCAGCACCGCGATTACGACAAGTGGCTCGCCTACGGGCAGGCCAAATCGGCCAATGCCCTGTTCGCGCTGGAGCTCGACCGGCTCGGCGCAGCCCACGGCGTGCGGGCCTTCGCTGTGCACCCCGGCGGCATCGCCACGCCCTTGCAGCGCCACCTCACCATGGACGAGCAGAAGGCGATGGGCTGGTATGACGAGGCCGGCAATCTCAACGCGATGTTCAAGACCCCGGCCGAAGGCGCTGCCACCTCCGTGTGGTGCGCGACTTCGCCGCTGCTGGAAGGGATGGGCGGCGTCTACTGCGAGGATTGCAACATCGGCGCCATGGCAGGCGACCCGCCGCCGCGCGCCAGCGGCGTATGGCCGCACATCCGCGACCAGGCCCTCGCCGCCGCCCTGTGGGACGCCTCCGAAGCCATGACCGCCGTCACCTTCCGGCCGTAGGAGGAAGGCCGGAGGCGCCCGAGGGCAAAGTCTCGATTTTCAGGGATGACTGTTTGGTGCGGTCGAGAAGACTCGAACTTCCACGGGCTTTCGCCCACAACGACCTCAACGTTGCGCGTCTACCAGTTCCGCCACGACCGCACTCGGGTTTTCCGGGGCAGCCAGATGCTGGCCCCGCGGTAGGAGCGCGCCCCTAGCAAGGGGTTTGCACCCGCGCAAGCGCATTTGACGCGTCGCTCGGCAGCGGGGACGAAAAAGTCGCGTGGATCAGTTGGGCGCCCAGCCCAGATCGGCCACCACCGCACCGGGCGGGATATTGGCGATCGCTTCGGTCACATTGACGCTTTCGCCGGGGGCCAGTTCACGCTTGGCCGGAAACACCACCCAATCGCCCACCGGGCGTTCGCGCGTGTCGCTGAACACCACCAGCAGGTTCGGCACCGCCAGCGTCTCGCGCGCGGTGTTGCTGACCGTGCCGCGCACGCGGAAGATCTTGTCACCGTTGGGCAGGGTCTCGCTGCGCTGCTCGGCGCGCGGGAATTTGAGCTCGAGCCCGGGCTGGCCGAGCCCGAAGGTGGGGCGCTGGAGCGGCAGCCATTCGGGCAGCGGCACGCCGGAGTAATTGACCGCGACCACCGTGCCGGTCGCCAGCACGGCGAAGATCGCGGCGGCGATGGTCCACATCTTGAGCGTGTTGCGCCGGCGGGTGAAGGGCGCGCGGTAATCGAATTGCGAGCCGTCCTCGTCATCGCCCGGCTCGTCCTCGAACGGGGGTTCGGGCTCATCGCTGGCGAATTGCGCCGCTTCGGTGATCGGCGGCGGAGCGGGCGCAGGTGCGGGCGGGGCTGCGGGCGGCGGCGCGGGGGGCGCAGCTGGCTCCTCCGCGCGGGCCTGCTGGGCAAGGCCGCGCCGGAGCGCGCGCACGGCAAGGGTCGCCTGCTCTTCCTCGCTCGCATCCGAAGACCGCCAGTGATTGACCGAGGGCGCCGGGGGTGCGGCAGCCGGCTCGTCCGTCGGCGCCGGCTCTGCAGTCGGCGCAGGTTCGGCAGCCGGCGGCGGCGCAGCGGGTGGCGGAGGCGCAGGGGGCGGCGGAGGCGGTGCCGCTACCGGTGCCTCGGGCTGCGCCAGATCGGCCAGCTCGAGTTCGGAGGGTTCCTGGAACCAGCTGTGCTTGCACTTGGCACAACGCACGGTGCGGCCTTCGCTGCCAATGGCAGAATCCGGCACGGCGTAGCGGGTACCGCAGGCTGGGCAGGCGATGATCATCCTGCCTGCTGCAATAGTCCACGTGCCCCGCCACACAAGAGCAAGTGCGGCAAAGCCAGCCATTTAACCGTTGTTTTCCACATTGGGGGACGCGTATCGGGGGCTGAATGCGATGTTCGGCTTTTCCCCCTCCGGCCGCACTGATAGGTGCCAGGCATGACTGATCGGCTCGATGGGCACGTGAAATTCGACAATGTCGGGCTGCGTTACGGCACCGATCCCGAGGTGCTGAGCAATCTCAGTTTCACGCTGTACCCCGGCAGCTTCTACTTCCTCACCGGCGCGAGCGGGGCGGGCAAGACCTCTTTGCTCAAGCTGCTCTACCTCGCCCAGCGGCCTTCGCGCGGGGCGATCCGGATGTTCGGGCAGGATCTGATGACCATGCCGCGCGAGCGTCTGCCCGATCTGCGGCGGCGGCTGGGGGTGGTCTTCCAGAACTTCCGGCTGGTGCCGCACCTCACCGCCTTCGACAATGTCGCCCTGCCGCTGCGGCTGGCGGGCGCGGACGAGGGGCGGGTGATCAAGGCGGTCTCGGACATGCTCGACTGGGTCGGCCTGTCGCACCGTGCTCAGGCGATCCCGGCGACATTGTCGGGCGGGGAGCAGCAGCGCGTCGCGATTGCCCGCGCGGTGATTGCGCGGCCCAAGATGCTGATCGCCGACGAGCCGACCGGCAACGTCGATCCCGACATGGCGCTGAAGCTGCTGCGCCTGTTCGAGGCGCTCAACAACCGCGTGGGCACGACGGTGGTGGTGGCGACCCACGATGTGCACCTTTTGAAGAAGGTGCCGGATTCGCTGATCATGCGTCTGAACAAGGGCCAGCTCAGCGATCCCACCGGCGCGCTGCGCTATCCTCCGCGTCCGGCGGGGGCGGGGGGCGGGGCATGAGCGTGCCGCCGCTGCCCGAAGTGCCCGAGGAGGCGGCTGCGCCTGCCGCGCCCGCGGGCAAGCGCCGTCAGCCGCGTGCCGCCCGGCTCCTGCCGCAGCCGCGCATGGGCGGGCTGATGCCCTGGGTGATCGCGATCCTGATCGCGCTGGTGGTGATCGCGGCGGCAGGCGGGCTGGCCCTGCGCAATCTGGCCGAAAGCGCCCGCGCCGATCTCGCCTCGGCGGTAACGGTGCAGGTGATCGAGCCCAACCCCGATCTTCGCGCGGCGCGCGGGGCGGAGACGGTCCGGCTGTTGCAGGACATGACGCTGGTGCGTTCGGTGCGGCTGGTGCCGCAGGAGGAACTCGCCGCGCTGCTTGAACCCTGGCTCGGCCCGGCGGCGACGAGCGGGGATGTGCCGATCCCGGTGCTGGTCGATGTCGAACTGGTGCGCCGCGCTGCGCCTGCCGACATCGCCGCCATGACCGCCGCGCTCGAGCGCAAGGTGCCCGGCGCGCGGGTGGATGCGCAGAGCGACTGGCTGCGCCCCGTCTATTCCGCGCTCTCCGCGCTGCAATGGCTGGCGCTGGGGCTGATCGGCCTCGTCGCGCTGGCGACCGCGGCGGCGGTGTGGCTGGCCTCGCGCAATGCCCTCGCCAATCACCGCGAGACGGTGGAGATCATCCACCTCTTGGGCGGGACCGACCGGCAGATCACCCGCATCTTACTTGGCACCGTGGCGCGCGAGGCGAGTTTCGGCGCGGTTGTGGGCACGCTCATCGGCCTTGGCGCGGTGGCGCTGCTCGGCCAGCAATTCGCCGCGCTCGACAGCGGGATGACCGGCGGGGGCGGCTTTGCGGCGACGGACTGGCTGGTGATCGCCGCGGTCCCGCTGGCCGGCGTGCTGCTGGCGCTGATGACCGCGCGGATGACCATTGCGCTTGCCCTGCGCGACATGCTTTAGGACGCGCAGATGTTCCGCCGCCTGATCTCGCTGTTGTTCCTCGCCTGGGTGATCGGGTTCCTGTGGTTCGTGGTCGCCTTGCCGCGTCCGGCGCTGGAGCCGGTCAAGACCGATGCGGTGATTGTGCCGACCGGCGGCGCGGGGCGGATCGCCCGCGGGCTCGAGGTGCTCGACAAGGGGCTGGCGGAAAAGATGCTGGTCAGCGGCGTCGATCCCGAGGTGAAGCCGGGGGAATTTGCGGCCGAATTCGGGGTCTCGCCCCAGCAAATAGCCTGCTGCATCACGCTCGGCCATGATGCGGTCGATACCCGCTCCAATGCGTCCGAGACGGCGATCTGGGTGGCGCAGAACGAGGTGCGCTCGCTGCGGCTGGTCACCACCGACTGGCATATGCGCCGCACCGCGGGCGAGCTGGCGCGCAAGCTGCCCGACAATGTCACCGTGATCCGCGACGCAGTGCCATCCAAGCCCGATCTCGGCACGCTGTTCCTCGAATATCACAAGCTGCTGGCGAGCCGCGCAGCCGGGCTGGCCGACCTTTGAGAACCCTGATCGCCGCGCTGCGCTCGCTCGCTTTTTACGTGCTGTTCTATGGCGGCAGCGTGTTTCTCGTCAGCGCCTCGGTGGTGGCCGTGCTCGCCCGGCGGCGCTGGCTCGCCCCGATTGTCGGGCGCTGGGGCCACTGGCACTTGTGGTGCGTGGAGCATCTGCTCGGCATCGCTGTGGTGCTGGATGGCGAACTGCCGCAGGGCCCGGTGCTGATCGCGGTCAAGCACGAGGCTTTCTTCGAGGCGATCGATACCCCGCGTCTGTTCACCCATCCCGCCGTCTTCGCGAAGCAGGAGCTGTTCCGCATTCCCGGCTGGGGCTTTTCCGCGCTCACCTATGGCCTGATCCCGGTGGCGCGGGAAAAGGGCGCGCGGACCTTGCGCGAAATGCTCGCGCTGGCGAAGCAGCGGTTGGGCGAGGGGCGTCCGCTGGTGATCTTCCCCGAAGGCACGCGGGTGGCGATCGGCACGCGTCCGCCGCTGCAGGCGGGCTTTGCCGGGCTCTACAAGCTGCTCAACCTGCCGGTGGTGCCGATCGCGGTCGATAGCGGGCGGCTCTATCACCATGTGGTCAAGCGGCCGGGGCAGATCACCTACAAGGTGGGCGAGGCGATCCCGGCGGGTCTGGCGCGCGAGGAGGTGGAGGCGCGGGTCCATGCGGCGATCAACGCGCTGAACCCGGCCCCCGCCGAACCCGGAGCCACACAGCCGTGACCGACACGGGCGAGCCCCCGGCGGACCGGCACGACGAGGCCGACCCGCGCAGATTGCGCGAAGTGCTCGGACCCGGATTGATCACCGGTGCGGCCGATGATGACCCCAGCGGCATCGGCACCTACAGCCAGATCGGCGCGCAATTCGGCTTCAGCCTCGCGTGGATCATGGTGTTCAGCTACCCGCTGCTGGTCTCCATCCAGCTGATCTGCGCCCGCATCGGCGCGGTGACGGGGCACGGCATCGCGCAAAACCTCAAGCGCCACTATCCGCGCCCGGTGCTGTGGTTTGCGGTGATGCTGCTGCTGATCGCCAACACCATCAATCTCGGCGCGGATCTGGGCGCGATGGCGGCGGCGCTCGATCTGCTGCTGCCCGGGCCGACGATGCTCTACGTCGTGATGTTCGGCGGGATTTCGGTGCTGCTCGAAGTCTTCGTCGCCTATGCGCTCTACACGCGCATCCTCAAGTGGACCGCGCTCTCGCTGCTGGCCTATATCCTCGTGCCTTTCGTCGCGGATATCTCCCCGCAGGAGGTATGGCGCGGCGTGCTGGTGCCCGAATTCAGCTTTGACCGGCCCACGGCGATGGCCGTGATCGCGGCGCTGGGGACGACGATCAGCCCCTACCTGTTCTTCTGGCAGGCCGGGCAGGAGGTGGAGGAGCAGCACCGCCTGCACACCCGCCCCTTGAGCGTGCGTCCGCGTGCGGCCGGACCGGGGCTCAAACGGATACGCACCGACACAATGGTCGGCATGGGGGTGACGAGCATCACCGCGCTGTTCATCGTCATCGCCACGGCGGCCACGCTCAACGCCAACGGGATCACCGAAATCACCTCCGCCGATGCCGCGGCCAGTGCGCTGCGCCCGATCGCGGGGGATTTCAGCTTCCTGCTGTTCGCGGTGGGGATCATCGGCATCGGCCTCCTGGCCGTGCCGGTGCTGGCGGGCTCTGCCGCCTATGCCCTGTCCGAGACCTTCGGCTGGACCGAGGGGCTCGACCGCAAGCCGCACGAGGCCAAGGCCTTCTACGGGGCGATTGTGGTCGCGGTGCTGGGCGGAGTGGCGCTCAACCTGATCGGCATCGATCCGATGCAGGCGCTCTACTGGACCGCGGTCATCAACGGGTTGCTGGCCCCGCCGCTGATGGTGATGACCATGCTGGCGGCCAGCAATCCCAAGGTCATGGGCCACCTCACCCTGCCCCCGCTGCTCAAGTTCGGCGGCTGGGCGGCAACGGCGGTGATGATCCTCGTCTCGGCGCTGTTCCTGCTGAGCTAGTCGCCGTGTCCGCGCCCGAAGTCGGGGCGCTCATCATCCTGCCCTTGCTCGATCACCGCGCGGCGGATCGCGCGGGTGCGGGTGAACAGATCGAACAAAGTGTCCCCGTCGCCCGAACGGATCGCGCGTTGCAGCGCGGTGAGGTCTTCGGTGAAGCGCCCGAGCATCTCCAGCACCGCGCCCTTGTTGGTCAGGAATACGTCGCGCCACATGACGGGGTCGGAGGCGGCGATACGGGTGAAATCGCGGAAGCCCCCGGCGGAATATTTGATCACCTCGCTCTGGGTCACATCCTCCAGATCGCTCGCCGTGCCGACGATGGTATAGGCGATGAGGTGCGGGATGTGGCTGGTCACCGCGAGCACCAGATCATGGTGGGCAGCGTCCATCAGCTCGACCTTGGAGCCGAGCGCCGTCCAGAAATCGCTGAGCGCCTGAACCGCCGCCGGATCGGCATTGTCGGGCGGCGTGATGATGCACCAGCGGCCCGCGAACAGCGTGGCAAAGCCCGCCTCCGGCCCGCTCTGCTCGGTGCCCGCCACGGGGTGGGCGGGGATGATGGTTGCTTGCGGCAGCGCCTCGGCCAGTGCGGTGGCGACGGCTTCCTTGGAGGAGCCGACATCGCTGACGATGGCATCCGGCTTCAACCCCGGCGCGATCGCCCGCGCGGCATCGCCCATCGCGCCGACCGGCACGCACAGGATCACCAGATCGGCATCCGCGACGGCCGCTTGTGCCGTGTCGCACACCGCATCGACCAGCCCGCGCGCCGATGCCCGCTCGCGCACCGATACGTCGCGGTCCCAGCCCGTGGTGGCGATGTCGAGGCCGCGCGCCTTCACCGCCAGCCCGATCGAGCCGCCGAGCAGGCCGAGGCCGATGATCGTGACCCGCGCGATGGTCATGCCGCTTCCCCGCACAGGGCGCGCAAGGTGGCGATGACGCGGGTCATGTCGCCGGTCTTGCCGATGGTGATGCGCAGCGCGTCCGGCAGGCCCTGCGAGGGCAGGTGCCGCACGGCATAGCCCGCCTCGGCCAGCGCCTCGAGCGCCTGGCCTGCGCTCACCGCACCGGTAAAGCGCACCAGCACGAAATTCGCCTCGGACGGGCAGGCGGTGATGCTGTGATTGTCCAGCATTGCGATCGCATCGAGAAAGCGCGCGCGCTCGGCCGCGTTGTGCTCGCGTGAAGCGGCGACGAAGGCCTGATCGCCGAGCGCGGCAAGCGCTGCCTTCTGCGCGCTGACCGAGACGTTGAAGGCCCCGCGCATCCGGTTGACCAGATCGATGAGGTGGGCCGAGCCTGTCACCCAGCCGACCCGCTCGGCCGCGAGGCCATAGGCCTTGGAGAAGGTGCGGCTGACCAGCACGTTCTCATGCGCTGCGGCCAGCGCGTAGGCCGCGCTCTGGAACGCCGGATCGACATATTCGCCGTAAGCCTCGTCCACCACCAGCAGCACGTGCGGCGGCAGGCCGGCGTGCAGGCGCGCGACTTCGGACGGCGGCAGGAAGGTGCCGACCGGATTGTTGGGATTGTCGAGCAGCACGACCTTGGTTTGCTCGGTCACGGCGGCGAGCAGATTGTCGACACTCGCGCCGAAATCGACGTCCTCGGCCAGCACCGGCACCGCGCCGACCTTTTGCGCGAGCAGCGGGTAGAGCGAGAAGGAATAGCGCGATGCCAGCACCTCGTCGCCCGGGCCGCACAGGGCCTGCACCGCACAATGGAGCAATTCGCCCGAGCCCGTGCCGCACACGATCAGCGCAGGATCGAGCCCGTGCACCTCGGCAATCTTTTCGCGCAGGGCGCGCGCATCGGGATCGGGATAGTCGGCCGGATTGTGCCGCTCGGCCAAAGCCGCGACGGCCGCGGGGCTCGCGCCCAGCGGGTTTTCGTTGGCCGACAGCTTCACCAGCGGCTTGCCGCTCGCCGACCTGGACTTGCCGGGCACATAGGCGTGGATCGCTTCGATCCAGGGTTTGGGTTCGGGTCTGGCAGAGGTCATGTCGGCCTGCGACTTGAAGAAAAAGCAGTGCTTCGACAAGCGCAGCACGAACGGATTATCGAAAAAACCCCCTAACCGTTCGCCCTGAGCTTGTCGAAGGGCTGTTTTTCCGCTTTGCGCATACTCGCAATGTCACCCACTGGCTCATCCCCGGTCTACCGCCTCCCCGATCCCCTGCCGCTCGATAGCGGTCAGGTGCTTGAGGCTTGCGAGATCGCTTACGAGACCTATGGGACGCTGGCGCCGGACAAGAGCAATGCCGTTCTCGTCTGCCATGCGCTGACCGGTGACCAGTATCTCGCCAGCCCGCATCCGATCACCGGCAAGCCGGGGTGGTGGGAGCGGATGGTCGGCCCGGGCAAGCCTATAGATACCGACCGGCATTTCGTGATCTGCGCCAATGTGATTGGCTCGTGCATGGGATCGAGCGGCCCGGCCAGCCTCGCGCCCGACGGCCAGCCCTATGCGATGCGCTTTCCCGTCATCACCATCCGCGACATGGTGCGCGGACTGGTGGCCTTGCTTGACGGGCTGGGGATCGGGAAACTGCACGCCGTGGTCGGCGGGTCGATGGGCGGGATGCAGGCGCTGAGCCTTGCCGCCAACTGGCCGGAACGCGCCGCGCGGGTGCTGGTGATTGCCTCGACCGCGCGGCACTCGGCCCAGAACATCGCTTTCCACGAAGTCGGGCGGCATGCGATCATGGCCGATCCCGCCTGGGCCGAGGGCGATTACTATGCCGCCGAGGCCAAGCCCGACAACGGCCTCGCCGTGGCGCGCATGGCGGCGCATATCACCTACCTGTCCGAAGCGGGGCTGACCGAGAAGTTCGGCCGCCGCCTGCAGGACCGCGATGCCAAGGGCTTCGGTTTCGATGCCGAGTTTCAGGTGGAAAGCTATCTCCGGTATCAGGGAAGCGGCTTCACCCGCCGGTTCGACGCCAACAGCTACCTCTACATCACCCGCGCGATGGATTACTTCGACATCGCCGAAGAGCATGGCGGCAAGCTCGCCAATGCCTTTGCGGGTACGCAGGCGCGGTTCTGCATCGTCAGCTTCGATACCGACTGGCTCTACCCCACCGCCGAAAGCCGCCACATCGTGCACGCGCTCAATGCAGCGGGCGCGAAGGTGAGCTTCGTCGAGCTTTCGGCAGCCCACGGGCATGATTCTTTCCTGCTCGAACACGACCAGCTCGACCGGGTGGTGAAGGGGTTTGTCGAATGAGCGGGTTACGCCCCGATCTCGCCGCCATCGCCGCCCATGTTGCGCCGGGGAGCCGGGTGCTCGATATCGGCTGCGGCGACGGCGCGCTGATGGCCGAGCTGGAAGCGGCCAGCGGCTGCGATGCGCGCGGGATGGAGCTGGACGGGGAGCTGGTCGAACGCTGCGTCTCGCGCGGCCTCAGCGTGGTGCAGGGCGATGCAAATCTCGACCTTGCGAACTATCCCGACAAGGCCTTCGATTACGCGATCCTCAGCCAGACCTTGCAGACCGCAACCCGGCCTGACCGGATGCTCGACGAGCTGCTGCGGGTGGGCCGCCGCGCCTTTGTGTCCTTCCCCAACTTCGCCCACTGGCGCACCCGCGCGGCGCTGATGTTCGGCGGGCGGATGCCGGTGACCCGCGCCCTGCCGGTGAGCTGGTACGAGACGCAGAACATCCACCACGTGACGGTCGAGGACTTCCGCGACCTCGCCCGCGCCAAGGGCGCGACCATCGAGCGCGCGTGGTTCTTCTCGGGCGAAACGGAAATCGGCGCACCAGGGGCTAACTGGCGCGCCGAATTCGCGGTGTTTGAATTGAGTAGGTGAGGGTTTGTTTGCGGCCACCTTTGGTGGCGCAGACCTCCCGCCCCACCTCCCCACCCGGCCACCAATAGTACCACTATGTTGTGGTGGCCGGGTGGGGAGGTGGGGCGGGAGGTCTGCCGTTCACGTCAGTGAACGCGAAAGCAAATCACGCCCTGTGCAGCATGCACAGCTTGTGGCCGTCGAGATCGCGCACATAGCCGAGGTTCAGCGTTCCCATCGCGCCCACGCGCGGGCCCGGGGCGTCTTCGATCGAGGTGCCGCCTGCGGCCACGGCCGCATCGTGGAAGGCCTGCACCTGCTCCAGGCTGTCGCAGGCAAAGCCGATGGTCGAACCGTTCGAGGCCGACGCCGGCTCGTTGTTGATCGGCTCGCTGATCGAGAACATCCCGCCCGGGTGCATCCAGAAGGCGCGCTTGTGGCCGGTGGCGGCGACATTCACCATCCCCGGCTTGACCCCGAGCGTGCCAAGCACGCTGTCGTAGAAGGCCTTGGCGGCGTCGAAATTATTGGTGCCGACCATAATGTGACTGAACATGGAAATCCGTCTCCTCTCAAAAGATCCGTTGCGGGTTAGGACGGATTCTTCGCGCCCGCAATGTCGATTCCGGTAGCGCGAGGTTCATCTCGCAGGGCATAGACTGGCGCCATGATGACCCTCGCTTCTGCCGCCGCGCTGGCGCTTCAGTCCGCTCCCGTGATTGTCGCGCCGATGCCCGCTCCCGCGCCTGCACCCGCTCCGACCGAGACCATCGTGATCGATGATCTGCCGGTCGATCAGGCCGCTGCCGTGCGCTGCGCGATTGCCTTTGCCACGGTGAGCCGCTGGCAGAAGGCGGGCGAGCCGCGCGGGGCGGCCTATCCCGACATGGAGACCGGCGGCGGGCGCGAGTTCTTCGTGCGCACCATGGCGCAGGTGATGGATGCCACCGGCCTCACCCGCGACGGGGTGGTCCGGCTGATCTTCGGCGAGATCGAGACGAGTGACAATCCCGCGGGCGAAGAGCGCCTCAAGGTGATGATGCCGGCCTGTCAGATGCTGAAATCCACGGCCGGATTGTAAACCGGCCGAATATCCCCGCGCGGGGGCTTCGGACTGCTGGATTTGGCCTGCCAGTTAAGGCATGGGATGAGCCACCATGTGGCAACTCCATCAATTCCCTCTGTGCCCGTTCAGCCGCAAGATCCGGCTGCTGCTGAGCGAAAAGAACATCCCCTTCGAACTGCTGCGCGAGGACCCCTGGGCGGCCTCGGACATGTTCTTCAACCTCAATCCGGCCGGGCGCACCCCGGTGATCACCAATCCGGACAAGGGCATCACCCTCGCCGATAGCCGCGCGATCGCGGAATATTTCGAAGAGACGGTCGAGCGCACGCCGATGATCAACGGCACCGCCACCCAGCGCGCCGAAATCCGCCGGCTGGTGGCGCTGTTCGACGAGAATTTCTTCGCCGACGTCACCGCGCCGCTGCTGTCCGAGCGGATGCAGAAGCGCATCCTGCGCCAGCCGCCCGATAGCGGCGCGCTGCGCAACGCGATGAAGCTCGCGCACGGCCATCTCGACTATCTCGACTGGCTGATCGACAACCGTCCGTGGGTTGCCGGCTCGACCATGAGCCTCGCTGATCTCGCCGCCGCAGCGCAGATTTCGGTCGCGGATTATCTCGGCGGGATCGACTGGAGCGGGCACGAACAGTCGCGCGGCTGGTATGCCGTGTTCAAGAGCCGCCCGAGCTTCCGCCCGCTTCTCACCGAGCGGATGGACATGATCCAGCCGCCTGCGCATTACGCGCTGCTGGACGGGTAGATTGCCCTAGTCGGGGTTCTTGTCGCCCTTGGCCGCGGCGGCCCGGGCGACCAGCTGCAGCGAGATCGCCACGGTCATCTGGCTCAGGATGATTGGGGTGGAGATATCGAGCCCGCCGAACAGCTTCGCGCCCAGCATCCCGAGCACCAGCAGAAACAGCACGATGCTGAGCGTGTTCAGGACGATCAAGGGCACGGACTTGTCTTGCATGGCTCATCTTCCTGTTGCTGTCGGGTGCGAACCTGTCAGACTTGTCCCGCGCCAGCAAGCGACCATATGCTGGGCCAATCGCAAGCCCAATCGCGAGCAATGCGAACGCCGGGGAGATGGCAATGATCGACAAGCTGGAACTGACCGAGGCCGAATGGCGCGAGAAGCTGACGCCGATGCAGTATCACATCCTGCGCGAGGCCGGCACCGAGCGCGCCTTCACCGGCGAATATGACAAGTTCTACGACGAGGGCGAATACCACTGCGCCGCCTGCGGCACCCAGCTGTTCTACTCGACCGCCAAATACAATTCGGGTTGCGGCTGGCCGGCCTTCACCCGTCCGGCGGACGCGGAGGTGATCGAGGAGCATCGCGATGTCAGCTACGGCATGATCCGCACCGAAGTGCGCTGCGGCAAGTGCGGCGGGCATCTCGGCCATGTCTTCCCCGATGGTCCGCCCGAACAGGGGGGCTTGCGCTATTGCATCAACTCCGCCGCGCTTATCTTTACCCCCGCAGAGAGTTAGTCCGTGCCGCAAAGCCGCCGGACGATTGCGTAAGCCCGGTTCACCCGCGGTTACAACTCGCCTATGCAAGGCCGCGCGCGGGCCGCTATGGGCGCCGGATCGAAATGGATAGAACGACAAGGCCATGTCCAAGAGGGGTGAGCGTTTGCAGAACAAGGGCGCGCGCGGCAGCCGCCGTGCGGCGACCGAGCGCAATCAGGCGCCTGTGCCGCGCAGCAAGCCGGCCGGCAGCGCCAATGGCGGCGGCAGCGGGCAGCCGCCCTCGCGCATGAAGCTGTGGGCGAAGCGCATCCTCGTGTGGGGCGGCGGGCTTGCGGTGCTGGGCCTCGTGTTCCTCGCCTTTGCCATCGGCTTTGCGGCCAGTTCGATCCCCACCTATGACGCATTGAAGGCGACCCAGCCCGGACAGACCATCGTGGTGCGCGCGCGCGACGGGCGCGAACTGGTCGAACTCGGGCCCAGCTTCGGCGACTGGATCGACTATGCCGAGATCCCGGTGAACATGAAGAACGCCATGGTGGCGGTGGAGGACAAGCGCTTCCATTCGCACTTCGGCGTCGATCCGATCCGTCTCACCGGCGCGCTGATCGAAGGGGTGACGGGATCGCGTGCGCAGATCGGCGGCACCTCGACCATCTCCCAGCAGCTGGCGCGCAACCTGTTCCTCAACAACAACCGCTCGCTCGACCGCAAGGCGCGCGAGGCGGTGCTGGCGCTGGCGCTCGAATGGAAGTTCTCCAAGGAGGAGATCCTCGAGCTCTATCTCAACAAGGTCTATTTCGGCGGCGGCGCCTACGGGATCGATTCCGCCAGCCGCAAATTCTTCAGCCACCCGGCCAACGAACTCTCGGTCGGCGAGGCGGCGATCATCGCGGGGCTGGTGAAGGCCCCGAGCCGCTATTCCCCCACCGCCGACACCCAGGCCGCGGTTGACCGCGCCAAGGTGGTGCTGAAGCTGATGCGCGAGCAGGGCTATATCAACGCCGATCAGGCCAATGTCGATGTCAGCGAGGTGCAGCTCAAGCAGCAGGCCGCGCAGAACTCGGCGCGCTATTTCACCGACTGGGTGCTGCCGCAGCTCGACATCATCCTGCCCGAAACCTTCGAGCCGATCGAGGTGTGGACCACGCTCGATATCGGGATGCAGCGTGCCGCCACCGCCTCGATCGAGGCCAACACCCCCGGCAATGCGCAGGGCGCGCTGGTCAGCCTTGACCGCGACGGCGCGATCCTCGCGATGGTCGGCGGGACGGACTATGTCGCGAGCAATTACAACCGCGCCACCGCGTCGATGCGCCAGCCGGGTTCGGCGTGGAAGCTGTTTGTCTATCTCGCCGCACTGGAGGCGGGCTACACCCCCGAGGATGTGGTCAAGGACGAGCCGGTCACCATCGATGGCTGGAGCCCGCGCAATTCGACCGGCGGGAACATCGGCGAGACCGACGTGCGCACCGCCTTTGCCCTGTCGATCAACACGGTCGCGGCCCAGCTCGGCAACGAGGTGGGCTTCGGCACGGTCGCCTCGATGGCCAAGCGTTTCGGCATCACCTCGGATGTGGCGACCTTCCCCTCGATGGTGCTCGGTTCCTCGGAAGTGCGGCTGATCGAGATGACGCAGGCCTTCGCCGCAATCTCGGCCAAGGGCACCGGGGTCGAGCCCTATGGCATCGCCAAGGTCACCACCGCGACCGGAGAACTGCTCTATCGGCATCAGGACAAGCGCGAGCGCGGGCTGGTGCCCGATTATGTCGTCGCCGGGATGACCGATCTCTTGCAGGCCGCGGTGCAGACCGGCACGGGCCGCGCGGCGCAGATCGGGCGGCCGGTGGCGGGCAAGACCGGCACCACCTCGTCGAACAAGGACGGTTGGTTCATCGGCTTCTCCTCGGGCGTCACCACCGGCGTGTGGATGGGGCGCGATGATGCCAAGGCGGTTCCCGGCCTGCAGGGCGGCCGCGCTCCGGCGCAGGCCTTCGCCGCCTATATGCGCTACGCCGTCAAGGACCGCGCGGTCGAGGAGTTCGAGACCACGGTCGAACTGCCCGAATGGCAGCAGGAGCCGGACGAGGAAGCCATGTATGGCGCGCCCGAGGACTATTACTACATCGACGAGCAGGGCAATCTGGTCGAGCCCGGCCGCCGCGAACCCGCGCAGGGCGGGGCGGGGCCGGATGGCGGGCCTGCGGCGGCGAGCGACGACTTCCTCGAACAGGCCACCGGCGGACAGATCCCGCGCCCGCAGCGCGAACCGCGCCGGGTGCCCCAGCCGCAGGCCACCCGTCCTCCGCCGGACGAATAGGCATCGGCAAGGCACAAAAAAGGGCGCCGGGAGATGATCCCGGCGCCCTTTTTGCGTGTGCCTGCCTCAGCGCAGGCGGACGGGGATGAAGGCGGGCGGCTGGGTGCGGCGCTGGATGCGCAGCAGGATCGCCTCGCGCTTTTCGGCGACGGCGGCATTGACCTGCGCCAGCAGCGCATCGACCGTGGCGACGTCCTGATAATTGGCCGACAGGATGATGTCGCCCTTGCGCAGGCCCCGCCTTGCGGCATCCGAATTGGGATCGACCGCGCCGATCACCACGCCCTTGGTCTCCAGCGGCACGCCGAGCGAGCGGGCGATCGCGGCGCTCATCGGCAGCACCTGCATCCCAAGCTTGCTCTCGATCGTGCCGTCCGAGCTGCCCGGTGCCATCGGCTCTTCCGAATCCGGATCGAAGGTCTGGGTCTGGGCCTGCAATTCCTGCTCGGTCGGGCGCTTGCCGAGCGTGACGTTGAGCGCCACGCGCTTGCCCTCGCGCAGCAGCTCCACCGGCACCTGCGTGCCCGGGGTGAGGTTGGCGACGAGGAAGGAGACGGTCTGCTCGGACGTCACGTCCTTGCCGTTGACCTTGGTGATGATGTCGCCAGGCTTCAGGCCGGCGCGCGAGGCGGGGCTGTCGTCCTGCACGGTCTGCACCAGCTCGCCGCGGTTCTTGGGCAGGCCGAGGGCGGCGGAGAAATCCTCGTTGATCGGCGCCAGGCCGACGCCGAGATAGCCGCGTTCGATTTCCTTGCCCGAGCGCAGCTTCTCCACGATCGGCGCGGCGATTTCGGCGGGGATGGCGAAGCCGATGCCGACGCTGCCGCCCGAGGGCGAGAAGATCGCGTTGTTGATGCCGATCACATTGCCGCGCATGTCGAACAGCGGGCCGCCCGAATTGCCGCGGTTGATGCTCGCGTCGGTTTGCAGGTAGCGGTCATAGGCGCCGCCCTGGCCGGTGTTGCGATAGACCGCCGAGATGATCCCGCTGGTCACCGTGCCGCCGAGGCCGAAGGGGTTGCCGATCGCCACCACCCAGTCGCCCACGCGCGCCGCGCTCGAATCCCCGAACTTGACGAAGGGGAAGGTGCGGGCCGCGCGGATCTTGAGCACCGCGAGGTCCGAGGCGGCATCCGCGCCGACCAGATCGGCTTCGTATTCGGTGCCGTCGGGCAGGGTGACGGTGATCGATTCCAGCTTGGCGCGGGTATCGGGCGGGTTGATGACGTGATTATTGGTCACCACGAAACCGTCCGCCGAGATGATGAAGCCCGAGCCCAGCGACTGCGCCTCGCGCGTCTGCGGCTCGCTGCCGCCGCCCTGACGGCGGTTGAACAGCTCGGCAAAGGGCGTGCCGGCGAAGGGATTGTTCTGCACCTCGACCCGCTGGCGGGTGGCGATGTTGACCACCGCGGGCTGGAGCTGCTCGGTGAGATCGGCAAAGCTCGCCGGAGCGCCGGCGACCGGGACCACGCGGTCCATCACCGCACCATCGTTCTGGGCCACCTGCGCGCCAAGCGGCGAGCCGGTGATCAGCGAGACCGCCGCGCCGCCCACCAGCAGCGCGCTCGAGAGACCATACACATAGCGCACTTTGTTCACGTCCTCTTGATCCTTGTTCTCGTGACAGGAATGCGGCAGCGGGCCGCCGCGTTCCCTCAAACCCATAAACTCGCAGTCCCACCGGCCCCGGGGGCGTGCGCAAATTGAGCCTTCCGCCCCTGAACGCCGTTTGAACACGCGGTGCGTTCGGCGGGCTCAGTCAGCCGCTGGTCGAACGCCGCGCGCCGCAAGGCGCCTAGCGCTTGCCCCGGAACTGGCGGAAATATTCGCTGTCTTCCGACAGGACCATGGTGCTCTGCCCCTCGCCGGCCAGGAAGGTCTGGCGATAGGACTGCATGGCGCGGTAGAAGTCGTAGAATTCCGGGTCCTTGTTGTAGGCATCGGCATAGATACGTGCCGCTTCGGCGCTGGCTTCGGCCTGGATGATCTGCGCGTCGCGCTGGCCGGCGGCACGGATCGTCGCGGCTTCTTCCTCGCGGTCGGTTTCCATCCGGGTGAAGGCGGCATCGAGCGGGCGGCCTTCGGGAAGGTCGGCCGCCTTGATCCGCACGTCGAGCACCTGCGCGCCGTAATTGCGCGCCTGGATGTCGAGCGTGCGGGCGATGTTGGACATCGCCGTCCCGCGCTCGGCATTGATCAGCGCCGAGAACGGCCGCCGCCCCAGCTCCTGCCGCACCACCGAGGTGAGGATCGGCAGCAGCTGCGCTTCGAGCTGGCGTTCATTGCCCGCCCGCTCGACCAGCTTGACCGGATCGATGATGCGGTAGCGCGCATAGGCATCGACCTGCAGGCGCTGCTGGTCATTGGAGAGCACCTGGGTGCGCTCCATGTCGAGATCGAGCACGCGGCGGTCGATCATCTGCACCTGCTCCACAAAGGGAATGCGCAGCTGCAGCCCCGCGCCGGTCTGGCCATAGGGCTGATCGGGGCGGAACAGGTTGAAGATGCGGACCGGCTGACCGGTGCGGATCACCACGGCCTGATGGGTTTCGGGCACGATCACCACGCTCGCGAGCAGCGCCACCACGAGAGCGATGACGGTGATGATGATGGCCTTGTAGTTCTGGAACACGCTGTTCATGGCCTCATTCTCCCTGCGGGCGCGGGGGCTGCGCCTTGCTCCGGGCTTTCACCTCGGGCAGCGGCAGGTAGGGGACGACATTACCCGACTGGACAATGGTCTTGTCGGTCTTGGACAGGATCGATTCCATGGTCTCGTAATAGAGCCGCCGCCGGGTGACTTCGGGGGCGAGCTTGTATTCCTCGTAGATGTCGTTGAACTCGGATGCATCGCCCTGCGCGCGGGCGAGCAGCTGCTGCGCCACGCCGCGGGCGCGGTTGATCGCGGCGTCGGCATCCTGCTGGGCCGAGGAGACGTCCTTGAAGGCCTCTTCCACGCGGCTCGGCGGATCGACCTTGTTGATTTCGATCCCCTGCACCGAAATGCCCGAGCGATAGGCATCGAGCCGGGCCTGCATCGCGGCGCGCACATCCTGTTCGACTTCGGCGCGGCCCTCGCCGGTGAGCACCTCGTCGAGCTTCTGGCGGGCGACTGCAGCGCGCATCGCCGCCTCGCCGATTTCGAGTAGCGCATTGCGCGGATCGCTGAGCTGGTACTTGTAGAGCGCCAGGTCGGAGATGTTCCAGCGGATCAGATAGGACAGATCGACAAGGTTCTGGTCGCTCGTCAGGATCAGCTTTTCGGTGTTGGTGCCGGGCACCTGTTCGAGCCGCACCTTGGTGACGTTTTCCTTCTCCACCATCTGGAGCGGCCAGGGCGCGGTGAAGTTGGTGCCGCTGTCGAGCGAGTGCGAATATTTGCCGCCGAGCCAGGTCACCACTGCCTGTTCGCCCGGCTGGATGAAGTGCACGCTGGTGACGGCGAACCAGACCAGCGCGACGCCGCCGACGATCACAGGCGCCCAGCTCTTGCCGCCGGGCCGCTCGGGCAGGCGGAAGGTCGGTCCGCCCGAACCGCCGCTGCCGCCGCGGCGCGGGCCATCGGGGCCGCGGCCCTTGAAGATGTCCTCGATGCTGGCCGAGCGCCGCTTGCCGGGCTCGCTCCCGCCGGGCAGCCACGGATTGCGCGGGCCTTCGCCCTTGCCTTCGCCGCCCTTGCCGCCGCCAAGGTCGCCCCCGGGGCCGCCCGAGCTTTCGCCCCCGCTGCCCGCGGTCTCGCCTGCGCCATCATCGCCGGGTTCATCACCCTTGCCGGTGTTGCCCCAGGGATTCTTGCCAGCCATGGCAAGGCCCTTTGCGGCCACGCCAAGACGTTCTCTCCAACCGTCCATTCTCTGCATCGGCCCGTTATAGGCATAGGATGCAGGGAAAAACAGGGGTTGGCTTCGCTAATTTCATGGCTAGGGATGACCCGGCCCAGGACGAGGACACATGACAAGCGATCCCGAACACCGCGCCGAGGAACGGGCGCGCCAGGCCGCGCTGATCCGCCGGCACCTGCCGCCTGCGCTCGATGCGCGGGTGCAATCGGCGCGGATCATCTCCGGGCGGGCGGTGATCGTCGCCGAGGCGGGCGATGTCGCCACCGCCGATCGCCCCGCGCTGGAAGCCGAATTCAGGGCCGCGCTTGAGGGTCTCGAAGGCATAAAGGACGTGCGCGTCGCGCTCACCGGAGAGCGCCGCCGCATCCGCCTGATCGCGGTCGGATCGGGCAAGGGCGGGGTCGGCAAGTCGACTGTCACCACCAATCTCGCGGTCGCGCTGGCACGGCTCGGACGCAAGGTCGGCGTGGTGGACGGCGACATCTACGGCCCCTCGCAGCCCAAACTGCTCGCCACCGAAGGGCAAAAGCCGATGGTCGAGGGCGACAAGCTGGTGCCGCTCACCAGCCCCCACGGGGTGAAGGTGCTCTCGATCGGCCACATCGTCGCGCCGGGCAAGGCGCTGGCGTGGCGCGGGCCGATGACCGGCAAGGCGCTGTCGCAGCTGATCGACGCCGCATGGGACGATACCGAAATCCTGCTGATCGACCTGCCGCCCGGCACCGGCGACGTGCAGCTCTCGATGCTGTCCGAACACCGCCCTGACGGGGTGGTGCTGGTCTCGACCCCGCAGGACCTCGCGCTGATCGATGCCGCGCGGGCGGGCCAGCTGTTCGAGCAGGGCAATGTCCCGATCATCGGGCTGGTCGAGAACATGGCGGGCTATGAATGTCCGCATTGCGGCGAGGTCAGCGATCCCTTCGGCCAGGGGGGTGTGGAGCGCTTTGCCGCCGCGCTCGACCTGCCGTTTCTGGGGCGCATCCCGCTGACGCTCAATACCCGCATCAGCGGCGATGCCGGAACGCCGCCGGCTGCGGGCGACGGGCCGGAGGCCCTGCCCTTCACGGCGGTGGCGATGCGGCTCGATCACTGGCTCGAAACCGGAGCGATCTAGGCGATGGAAATCTCCCGCCGCGGATTGCTGGCCGGAGCGGCTGCGGGCGGAGGCCTGCTGGTGGCATGGTGGCTGATGCCGCGCAGCTACCGCACCCCGCTGGTCGCGGCGAGCGGCGAGCATGTGTTCGGCGCATGGCTCAAGATCGCGGCGGACGGCGTGGTCACCGTGGCGGTCCCGCAGCTCGAAATGGGGCAGGGGATCACCACCCTCTTGCCGCAGATCGTGGCTTACGAGTTGGGCGCGGACTGGCGGCAGGTGGCGGTCGAACCGGCGCCGGTCTCGGGCGCCTATGCCAATGTCCCGCTCGCCAAGAAGTGGATCGCGCTGTGGGATCCGCGCTTTGCCGGGCTCTCGCCCAGCACTGACGCGCTGATGGCCGAGCGGTTTGCCGGAGCCCAGCGCTTCAACGCCACCGCCGACGGCACCTCGCTCGCCGCCTATGAAATGCCCTGCCGCGAGGCGGCCGCCGCCGCACGCGCGATGCTGGCGCAGGAGGCCGCATCGCGCTGGGGCGTGACATGGGAGGAATGCGAGGTCGAAGGCGGCTTCGTCACCCACGGCACCAACCGCGCCAGCTTTGGCGAGCTGGCCGAGGCGGCGGCGGAATATACCCCGCCCGATCCCCCGCCGCTGCGCACCGAGCCGCCGCGCGAAAAGCCCCTGCCCGCCGATGCCGAGGGCGAGCCCGCCTTCCCGCGGCTCGATCTGCCCTCCAAGGTCGATGGCTCCTACCGCTTTGCCGGCGACGTGCGCCTGCCCGGCATGGTGTTCGCCGCGATCCGCCACGGGCCGACCGAGGGCTCGCAGCTCGCCGGTTTCAATGTCGATGGCGCAGCGGGCATTCGCGGGCTCAAGGGCATTGTCGAGAGCAAGCGCTGGCTCGCGGTCGCGGCTGACACGTGGTGGAGCGCGCAGGCCGCGCTCGAGGCGATGAAGCCGCGCTGGACCGTCGCCAATCCGATCAGCAGCAATGAAATCGCGGCCAAGCTCGACACCATGCTCGATGGCGGCGAGGCCCATGTGATCGCCGAGACCGGGCTGGGCGGCACCGCGCTAAGGCGGGTGGATATCGGGCGGCGCTACGAAGTCGAACCGGCCTATGCCGCGCCGGTCGAAACCGCCTGTGCGGCGGCGCGGTTCGCCGACGGGCGGCTTGATCTGTGGATCGCCACTCAGGCCCCCGAACAGGCCCGCATCGCCGCCGCCCGCGCGATCGGCATTTCCACCGAGGACGTGGCGCTCTACCCCATGCCCGCAGGCGGCAGCTTCGATGCGCGGCTGGAGCATGACCATGCGATCGAGATCGCCCTGATCGCGCAGGAACTGGGCGTGCCGGTGCAGCTCACCTGGCCGCGCCGCGACGAGATGATCCGCGCCCGGCCGAGGGCGCCTGCCTATCTTCTGCTCGGCGCGCAATTGTCGCGGGTTCAGGACGGGGCGATCGAGGCCTTCCGCATGCGCATCGCCGCGCCCTCTGCGGCGCGCGAATTCGGCCACCGCCTGTTCGGCAATCTCACCCCCGGCGCAGCGATCCGCGAGACCGCGGGCGCGCCCGATCCGATGGTCTGCGAAGGCGCGGTGCCGCCCTATCAGCTGCCCGCGGTGATGGTGGAGCACATCCCGGTCGATATCGGCCTGCCGGTCGGCCGGGTGCGCGGCAATGCCCATGGGCCGACGATCTTCGCGATCGAAAGCTTCATCGACGAGATCGCCGCCAAGGCCAAGCGAGAGCCGCTGTCGTTCCGCATGGCGATGCTGGGCAATGACGTGCGGCTTGCCGCCTGCCTCCAGCGCGCCGCCCAGCTGGCCGGATGGGACGGCGGGGTCGACCAGAGCGGGCAGGGGCTGGCGGTGGCGCGCATTGGCGAAGTGCCGGATGCGCCGCGCATCGCCTGCGTCGCCACGGCGCGGCAGGGCGAGGGCGGGGTGCGCGTCATCCAGTTGTCGGCCGCGGTCGATATCGGGCGGATCGTCAATCACGATATTGCCCGCCAGCAGATCGAGGGCGGCCTCGTCTTCGGCATCGGCATCGCGCTCGGCAATCCGGTGGAGCTGCGCAGCGGGGTGCCCGCGGTGCTCGACTACGAAGGCCTCGGCCTGCCGACGCTCGCCGATTGCCCGCAGATCCGCATCGAATTCATCCCCAGCAACGCCGCGCCCGCCGATCCGGGCGAGCTTGGCGCGGTGGTGGCGCCGCCCGCGATTGCCAATGCGCTCTATTCGGCTACAGGCCTGCGGTTGAGGCGCCTGCCTCTGCTTTCGGATGGCATATGAACCGGACACAGACACCACATTCCATCCGGGCGCATGATCGCAGCCGGAAACCAATCGCCTGCCGACCGTTGGGACGGCTATGACCTGGCAGACCCAGCGCCTTCCGGGCGATCATCCCCCTGTATCGGGCGGCCGCATCGGCGTGCTGCTGATCAACCTCGGCACGCCCGACGGGCCGGACCCGGATTCGGTGCGGCGCTATCTGAAGCAGTTCCTTTCGGACAAGCGCGTGGTGGAGATCCCGCCGATCGTGTGGCAGCTGATCCTGCGCGGGGTGATCCTCAACACCCGCCCGCAGAAAAGCGCGCGCGCCTATGCCAAGATCTGGACCGAGCGCGGCTCGCCGCTGGCCGACATCACCGCCCGGCAGGCCGAGGCGATGGTGGGCAGGTTCGGGGAGAAGGTGACGGTCGAATATGCGATGCGTTACGGCAATCCTTCCATCGAAAGCCGCCTCACTGCGCTGATGGCCAGTGGCTGCGACCGCATCCTGATCGCGCCGATGTATCCGCAATATTGCGCCGCGACGACCGCGACGGTGTTCGACGAGGTCGCCCGGGTGCTGGCCGGAATGCGCTGGCAGCCGGCCTTGCGCTTCGTGCCCCCCTATCACGACGATCCGGGCTTCATTGCCGCGCTGGCGGATGATCTCACCCGTCAGGCGCGGGGGCTGGCCTTCACCCCCGAGGTGATGCTGCTGAGTTTCCACGGCATGCCGCAGCAGACGCTCGAAAAGGGCGATCCCTATTACTGCCACTGCATGAAGACCGCGCGCCTGCTGCGCGAGGCGCTCGAAGTGCGGAGCGAATTTGCCGGCGTGCGGTTCGAGACGACCTTCCAGTCGCGCTTCGGCCCCTCCGCATGGCTCGAACCCTCCACCGATGCGACGCTGATCGCGGAAGGCGGCAAGGGCACCAAGCGGCTGGTGGTCGCCGCCCCCGGCTTTGCGGCGGACTGTGTCGAGACGCTCGAAGAACTGGCACTCGAAGGGCGGGATGAATTCCTCGAGGCGGGCGGCGAGGATTACGCCGTGCTCGACTGCCTCAACACCTCGGAGGCGGGCCTTGCGATGATAGAGGCGATGCTGCGCCGCGAGCTTTCCGGCTGGATTTGATCGCGCGGATTATTTACACGAAGGTCAGTTGCGAATCCGAACCCGATAGCGAGCATCGAGACACCTATGGCCACTCTTGCCGACGCCCCGCAGGACAGTGAAACTTCTGGTGGCATCGCCCCGGCCGGCGCGCCGCGCCACTGGAGCGAGCTGCGCCTGACCGAAGCCGATCTCGCCCACATTCCGGGCGAGGCGGGCTGGCCGCTGGTCGGCAACACCTTCACCATGCTGGCCGATCCCCATGCCTTTGCCGATCGCATGATTTCGACCCACGGCAAGGTCTACAGGAACCGCGCTTTCGGCGGCTGGCAGGTGGCGCTGATCGGGGCGGAAGCCAACGAGCTGCTGCTGTTCAACAAGGACAAGATCTTCTCCTCCGAGCAGGGCTGGGGCCCGGTGCTCGACCAGCTCTTCCCGCGCGGGCTGATGCTGATGGATTTCGAACATCACCGCATCGATCGCCGCGCGCTCTCGATCGCCTTCAAGCCCGAGCCGATGCGCCACTATTCGGGCGCGCTCAATCGCGGGATCGCCCGCGAAGTGGCCAGCTGGGAAGGGCCCAAGCACTTCTACCCCGCGATCAAGAAGCTCACCCTCGATCTCGCGGCGGACAGCTTCATCGGCCTGCCGTGGGGGCCGGAAGCCGACAAGATCAACGAGGCTTTCGTCGACATGGTGCAGGCCTCGGTCGCGCCGGTGCGCCGTCCGCTGCCCTTCACCAAGATGAAGAAGGGCGTCGATGGCCGCGCGTTCCTCGTCGACTATTTCACCCGTGAAACCCTGCGCCGCCGCGCCGAAGGGGGCGGGCAGGACATGTTCAGCCAGTTCGCCACCGCCACCCGCGAGGACGGGAGCCTGCTCCCCGTGGACGAGGTGGTCGATCACATGAACTTCCTGATGATGGCAGCCCATGACACCATCACCTCCTCGGCGACCTCGCTGATCTATCACCTCGCCACCAATCCCGAATGGCAGGAGAAGCTGCGCGAGGAAATCTTCGCGGTCACCGGCGGGCCGGACGGGGACGGCAATCCGCGACCCCTCGATTATGACGATCTCGCTAAGCTCGATCTCACCGAAATGGCCTTCAAGGAATCGCTGCGGATGGTACCGCCGGTGCCCTCGATGCCGCGCCGTGCGCTGCGCGAATTCGAGTACGGCGGCTACCGGATTCCGGCGGGCGCGATGGTGGGGATCAACATCTACTGGACCCACCATTCGGAGGAATATTGGGACAACCCCTTCACCTTCGATCCGATGCGCTTCACCCCCGACAAGGTGCGTGCGCGGCACAAATACGCATGGGTGCCCTTCGGCGGCGGGGCGCATATGTGCCTCGGCCTCCACTTCGCCTACATGCAGGTCAAGATCCTGCTCGCCCAACTGCTCCAGCGCTACCGGATCGAGGCGGCAGAGGGTTACAACCCCGAATGGCAGGACTGGCCGATCCCGCAGCCCAAGGACGGGCTGAAGGTCACGTTCAAGAGTCTTTGAGTTGCGTGCGCCCCTCCGGGCGCACGTCCTCGACGCTGTTCCTCCCCCCGGATCAAGTCCGGGGTACGGGCGTCTGCGGGCGGCCGTTCGGCCTTGCGGCGGCTGCGCCGCCGGATCGCGCATTTCCTACAGGTTGGGATGCTCCCTGCTTGCCGATGTTTCACGTGAAACACAGGCAAGAGGGGGTCAAGGTGGGGTCTAAGGGGGGTCTAGACGGGGTCTGGAATGTAGGCGAAATCCCGCCAAATCCCTGTTATTCAGTCATATTTATCGCCAAGACGCTGGTTTTCGCGGAAAAACATCCCGAACCGCTCCCGCGCCCGCGATTCCTCTAGCGCAGGCCGCGCCCTGTAGGACAGGGGGTCAGAAGTCGACTGCGATGCCGTCTCCCCGCTCCCAGTCGCCGTAGCGCGTGGGGGAGAGCTTCTCGTCATTCACCACCGGCTTGGGTGCAGGCACCGGATCATTGGTCCAGTGCGCGGGCTTCTTGAAGGCCTTGGCGGCTTCGGACTTTTGCTTGGTCATGTTTGCAGCGACGCCCCGAATACGATCAGGTTCCCGTCGGGCGCCCGGATCATCAACTCGCGTTGGCCATAGGGCTGATCGATCGGTCCCACAACCTGGCCATCGGGCAGCGCGGCCAGCCGGTCTCCGATCTGTTCGAGCACGGTCTCGACCGACTTCACGTCGATGTAATAGGCAAAGCCGCGATGAGGCGTGCCCAGCTCGGCGGGATCGGCGTTGCCGAGCAACCGCAGTCCCGCGCCCTCGCGTTCCAGATAGGCATAGCCGCCGTCGCTAAACATCGCCGTGAAGCCGAGCGTCTGCGTCAGGAAGTGCAAGGCGCCAGCAAAGTCGGCGACATGCATGAAGGGGGTGATCTGTTCGGTATTGCCGCTCATCCCGCGCGCGATCCTGTGTTGCGGTCGAACACGCCTAGCATAAGCCGGGTTAGCCAGATAGAGCGCTGCCGATGGCCCTTCCCCCCGGACTTCCCGTGCGCCGCGCTGCCCTTCGCCTGCTCGATGCCGTGTTTCGCCGGGGCGAGACGCTGGAGCAGGCCGAGGCGGCGGCGCTCTCGGACATCCGCAAGGCGCCCGACCGCGCGCTCGCCAAGGCGATTGCGGGCGAGACCCTGCGCTGGCTGACCGACCTCGATGCCCTGATCGACAGCGCCACCCAGCAGCGCCTGCCCGATGACGCCAAGGCGCGCATGGTGCTGCGGCTGATGCTCGCCCAGGCGCTGCGGCTCGACACGCCCCCGCACGCGGTGATCGCGACCGGCCTGCCGCTGCTCGCCGGTGGCCCGCGAAAGCTGGCCCACGGGGTATTCTCGGCGCTGGTGAAGCCGGGCCGCAGCGTGCTGCCCGAAGCGCCCACGCTGCCTGAACGCGTCACCGCCCGTTGGGGCGCGGACAAGGCCGCTGCGATTGCCCCCGGCCTCGCCTTCCCGCCCGAGCTTGATCTGGCATTGAAGGATGCCGCCGAAACCGAGACCCGCGCCGTGGCGATGGGCGGGATCAGCCTCGCGCCTGCCCATATCCGCCTGCCGCGCGGCGCGGCCGTGGAGAGCCTTGCCGATTTCAAGGCGGGCGACTGGTGGGTGCAGGATCTCGCCGCTGCGATCCCGGCGCGGCTTCTGGGGGCGGGAGCCAATGAATCAGGTGGCAGGTCTGCGCTCGATCTGTGCGCCGCGCCCGGCGGCAAGACGATGCAACTGGCCGCCAGCGGGTGGAAAGTCACCGCGCTGGATATGAGCAAGCGGCGGCTGGACCTGCTCAAGGACAACCTGAAGCGCACCGGCCTCAAGGCCAGCCCCGTGCGCGCCGATGCGCTGACGTGGGAGCCGAAGCACCGCTTTGACGCGATCCTGATCGACGCGCCCTGCACCGCCACCGGCACCTGTCGCCGCCACCCCGACGTGCTCCACCGCATCGGCCAGCGCCAGATTGCCGAGATGGTGGAACTGCAACGCGCCCTCGCGGCCAAGGCGGCCGAGTGGCTCAATCCGGGCGGCGTGCTGGTCTATGCCGTGTGCTCGCTGGAGGCCGAAGAGGGCGAGGAGCAGGCCGCGTGGATCGATGCCCATTGCGGCCTGACGCCGATGCCGATCACGGCGGAGGAACTGCCTGCGGGTCTTGTGCCCACCAGCGAGGGCTGGCTGCGCACCCATCCCGGGATGCTGGCCGAGCAGGGCGGGCTCGACGGGTTCTTTGTGGCGCGGTGGGTCAAAAACTGAGTTTTCGTCACCCCGGCCCCCGAGCCGGGGCCCCGCTCCCTTGAGGTTGGCAAAAGGAAGCGGGATCCCGGGTCAGGCCCGGGAAGACGCAAGAGGGACCATCAGTCTTTCACATACTTCTGAAACGACTTCCGCAGCTTCATCAGCTTGGGCGGGATCACCGCTAGGCAGTAGGGGTTCCGCTGGCCTTCGCCGTCCCAGTATTCCTGATGGTAGTCCTCGGCCGGATACCACTCGGCGGTCTGCGCGCCGCCGGCGAGGCCCTCGATGGTGGTCACGGCGGTCTTGCCGTTATCCGCATTCCAGCGCGCAATCGCGGCCTCGGCTGCGGCGCCCTGATCGTCGGAAAGCGGGAAGATCGCAGAGCGATATTGCGTGCCGATGTCGTTGCCCTGCCGGTTCAGCTGCGTTGGATCATGGGTGCCGAGGAACACGTCGTAGATTTCCGCGAGGCTGATGGCGTGGGGATCGAAAGTCACGCGGATCGCTTCGGCATGGCCGGTGCTGCCGGTGCAGACTTCCTTGTAGGTCGGGTGCGGCTTGCTGCCGCCGATATAGCCGCTCTCCACCGTGTTCACGCCCACCACATCGCGGAACACCGCCTCGGTGCACCAGAAGCACCCGCCGGCAATGATCGCGGTATCCAAGTTGCTCATCGAATTCTCCGTTGGTTTCGCGTAAAGATAGGGTAGCCACGCAAGCCTTGCCACTGCACAAGTGCGCTCTGCATGCAATTTTCCCGGAGAGACCCATGAACAAGCTGATCCTTGCCGCTGCCGCCAGCGGTCTTGCCTTTGCCGCGCCCTTGATGGCCCAGCACGCCTGTCACGGCGACCATGCGGGGCATGGCACCCACAAGGAAGACACCAGCGAGGCCCATATCCGCGACACCGCGATGTTCATGAAGCATCACGGCGAGCAGGTGTCGGCCGCGATCAACCACCCCACCCGCGCCGAGGACAAGGCGCGTGACGCCTTCCGCAAGCCGGCTGAAACCCTCGCCTTCTTCCATGTCGGCCCGCACATGAAGGTCGGCGAATATTCGCCCGGCGGCGGCTGGTACACCCGTCTGCTCGGCCACTATCTGGGCGGCGAGGGCAAGCTCGTCGGCATCTTCGTCAATCCGCTGAGCGCCAGCGCCGATCCCGCGCGCCAGCAGCGCGTGCGCGACGGAGCGGCGAAGTTCCCGGCCGAGGTCGCGGGCTATACCGGACTGCCGGCGGAGAAGTTTGCCGCGATCACGCTCGACAATCTCGAAGGCCAGAAGGGCACCTTCGACCGCATCCTGCTGATGCGCGCGCTGCACAATCCGCTGCGCATGGGCATCCTCGACACCGAGCTCAAGGCCATGCGCGAGCTGCTCAAGGATGACGGGCTCATCGGCGTCGAACAGCACCGCGCGAAGCCGGGCGCGCCGTGGTCCTATGCCAATGGCACCAAGGGCTATCTGCGGCAGGAAGACGTGATCGACATCATGCGCATCAACGGCTTCGAACTGGTCGCATCGAGCGAGATCCTCGCCAATCCCAAGGACACCGCCGATCACAAGGACGGCGTGTGGGAAATGCCCCCGACGCTGGCGACCAAGCGCGAGGACCTGAAGGGCCTGGGCGAAAGCGACCGCATGACGCTGCTCTTCAAGAAGGCCAAGTAATCGCGCCTTTGATGGCCGCGATTTCCGAGTCCTTCGGTGTTCCACCGAAGTCGAAATCGCTATAAGGGGCGGCGGCATGACCGCAATCACGCTCGCCGCCCTACAGCTTCCGCTCGGCTCGTCTGACGAGGCCGCCAACATCGCCGCCGTTGCCGCGCTGGTGGAGGAGGCCGCCGCCAGGGGCGCGCAGCTGATCCTGCCGCCCGAGCTCTTCTCCGGCCCCTATTTCTGCCGCGAGGAGGACGAGGCGCTGTTCGCGCTGGCCCGCCCTACGCCTGAGCACCCCAGCGTCATTGCGATGCAGGCGCTTGCGGCGAAGCTCAAGGTGACGATCCCCACCAGCTTTTTCGAGCGCGACGGGCACCACTATTACAACACCCTCGCGATGATCGGCCCCGATGGGCAGATCATGGGCACCTATCGCAAGAGCCACATTCCCGACGGGCCGGGATACGAGGAAAAGTACTATTTCCGCCCCGGGAATGACGGCTTCAAGGTGTGGGACGTGCCGGGCGAGAATGGTGCGAGCGTGAAGGTCGGCGTCGGCATCTGCTGGGACCAGTGGTATCCCGAATGCGCGCGCGTGATGGCGCTGATGGGCGCCGAGCTGCTGCTCTATCCCACCGCGATCGGTTCCGAACCCTATGACGAAGGGCTCGACACCAGCCGCATGTGGCGGCGCGCGATGATCGGCCACGCGGTGTCGAACTGCATGCCGGTCGCCGCTGCCAACCGCATCGGGACGGAAGGCGGCCAAAGCTTCTACGGCCACTCCTTCATCAGCGACGAATGGGGCGATCTCGTCGCGGATTATGGCGCTTCCGAGACCGGCGTGCTGGTCGCCCGGCTCGATCTCGCGCGCGCGGCGACCCACCGGGCGGGCATGGGCTTCTTCCGCGACCGCCGCCCGCAGCTCTATGGCCGGATCGCGCAAGACATCTGATGTGAGCAGCCTCTACCTCGTCGCGCTGGGGAGCAACCGGCGGCATGTTGCCCATGGCGCGCCCGCAGGCGTGGTCGCGGCGGCGATGGCGGCGATGGGGGAGCTGGGCAGGGTGTGTGCCCGCTCGCCCGTGATCGCCAGCGCGCCGATGGGCGCAGCATCGCGCCGTTTCGCCAATGCCGCGCTGGTGCTGGAGAGCGCGTATGATCCGCCCGCGCTGCTCGCCGCGTGCAAGCGGATGGAGCGCTCCTTCGGCAGACGGCGGGGCCAGCGCTGGGGCGACCGGGTGCTCGATGCCGACATCATCCTGTGGAGCGGCGGGGTGTGGCGCTCACCCGGCCTCGCGATCCCCCACCCGGCCTTCGCGACCCGCGCCTTCGTGCTGACCCCCGCCCTCGCGATCGCCGCCGGTTGGCGCGATCCGGCGAGCGGCTTGCAGGTGGCCCACCTCCATGCCCGCTTGACCCGCCCGCGCCCCCTGCCTAGGTGAGCGCGCCTGCCGCCACGCTGCGGCACATGTGTGGGCCCGTAGCTCAGTAGGTAGAGCAGCTGACTTTTAATCAGCGGGTCACAGGTTCGAATCCTGTCGGGCTCACCATAATTTTCGTCCTACCGCTGCGCTGCTTGAGGACGGGTTTGGCCGCTTGCGCTGCGAGATAATGTATCGCAAAACATCGCCATGGACACGATCATCGCTCTGCTTTCCGATCCGGCCGCCTGGCTGGCGCTGCTCACGCTGATTGCGCTGGAGGTGGTGCTGGGGGTCGACAACCTCATCTTCATCGCCATCCTGTCGAACAAGCTGCCCGAGCATC